>OIEN01001299.1_pt1 | contig 11567 bp, 6 predicted proteins | sample 1581741 | NCBI WGS metagenome assembly OIEN01 (sample SAMN01760944, study PRJEB22395) | human gut metagenome | reverse complement strand
GTTTTAATCGGCCAGAAGCGAACCTCAAAGGATTTCTGTGGCATCCTCGGCTGGATGTCCACTTGCAGGTCAATCCCATTCCTGGTTTCTGAAATCTTGACGAAGTCACTTTCCCCTGAAACTTTTCGAACCCCGTTGTCTGACGAAAGATGGATTCGCTTCAGAACAGAACTTTCAAGCCGGGTGATACTCCAGATTCCAAGCAGACGGTTATATGGAGCCTTGTTGATGAGTATATTTGTAATTTCCAGTTCATCCGATTCCGGACGGACACGAATACGGTATTCATAAACGAGTTGAAACAGAGCACTCTCGGATGATGTCATTCGAATTTCTCCTTCCATTGGGAACTCAATATGAAACGGACCATGCTGAACCAGCGGATCATTCGGATGAAATCCTGTTGGGGGCTGAACTCGCATAAAATGTCCTCCTGCTGAATCCCCGGATCTTCCACGAATTATTCTATTCGCTGGCAACGGGAGAGAAGATTTCAAAAGAGAATCTTTTCCGATGGGGCCAAATTCCATGATCCGTCCTCCGCATTCCGGGACGATGAGAAAGGCAATATCTCCGTTTTCAATATGATAGGCGTTTTGAAACCCGTTCCATTCGACCTTTGCAATGCGGATCTGTTTCCAATCCGGAGCTGAGGGATAAATAGGAACTCTTTTAAGATTACTTATATGTTTCTTCCGGTTGTCTTCTAATACAGATCGCAGTTTTTCAGGTGACGATGTCCGAATTACAGGATTGCCCCAAGCAACTCGTTGAAGAGGAAATCCTTCTTTTCCATATTCTCCTCGCAGCTCTAACTGAGTTTTCCCACGCAGATCAACATGAACTGGAAGAGGTTTTTCTCCGAGACGCATATAACGCTGAAAGATCACCTTTCGATCCACCATAATTACAAACCGAACATCTGCACCTGTTTCCAAGTCTACTGGGTAGCGTTCATCATCAATTCCGATCATTGCGGAAAAAGAGTCTGCGGTTCTGTCCAGTAAATAGACGATACTGAATCCGGTGTGTCCGCAGATTCCACGATCAAATTGCTCTCCCCCGATGGAGATTTTTCCTTTCCCTGAAAGATTTGTATTGATCTTTGGCAAAGTTGCCCCGTCCGGACTCCAGGACCAGGCCGCATCGGTCCATGGGAGTGTTTCAAGACCGATTTCTGTTCCTGAAGCGTAGAGTGTGTAAAGCAGTAAGGAAAAAATGCAGAAGAATCTCATGGGATTCCTTTTCCAATATTTACATTTGTTTTCAATGTACAAAAATCCTGACCTGCTGCTCGCAAGTTCCTTATATCGGCGTTTTTGTCGAGGAGACCATCTGACAAATTTTCTCGGACAGAGTTCTCTGTAATCAGATGCCCCATTTTGATTTCGGTTGACCATACATGAGATGCAGATGTCGCGATTCCTTGTATTCGAAACATCTTTTCAACTCATGTATGGGACTATCAAGCCGTGTTCAGAGGTCCCCGGCCGGGCGTTTTCGTCATATATTACTCTTCAATATATCTAGCATTTGCGTTATTGGCTCTAACGCTGTAATGAGCTCCAAGAGAAGAGCGGACTCTTATTCGTTCTGCCACATGTCCATCGGCAAACTGGATATTGGTACGTCTGTTGTGTGGGAATCCAAGTGGTGACGGCGTTGTTGAAATACTGTAAAGATAGGTTCCATCTCCCACACCGCCGACAATAGGCTCTCCATCAGAACCGCTAATTCCGACAGTGGCATTTTTAAACATGTGTGGTGCTCCGTTTATATTGGCTTCCATTGTCACATATGTTTTGGACGGTCTTATATAGCCTGAAACTTTGATTGCCAGTTGTTCATCACTATAACCTGTTCCCGCGATTCCCCGAACCAGGACATAACTGCGTTTTTTCGTCTGAGTGTTTGTCCTTTGAAGTTGATCCTCTCCGCAGACGAAGACTTTTTCACTGTTATTCATGTAGTTTTTGCTCAGATAATAACTCCAAAGCCGATTTCCATTCTGATAATTACTCGTATCATTGCCAAGAGCCAAGCATGGCCATTCATCGAAATCAATCGTATAATTCATGCGGGCAGAACCGATTTGTTTCAGATTACTCATGCATTCCGATTTGATTGCTGCTCTTTTTGCCGCGTTCAATGCAGGCAGCAACAGGGCTGCAAGGATGGCAATAATCGCAATGATTACAAGGAGTTCTATAAGAGTAAATCCATTTTTTGTTTTCATTTGTATCTCCTCGGTTATTTTGTTTCTTTTTTCACTTGCATTGCACTGAGAAGGCCTGTTCGCATCTTTATTGCTGCTACATCGACAGAAGCATCGTACTCTGCTTCCAGTTTCAATGGCTGATACTGCATAAAAGAGCCGGTTTTAACTGTGAAGATAGAGGCATTGTTCTTTCCAAATCCAAGCATTTCTGTTCCCGAAAATCTGGAAATATCGGCGGATGCCACGGCTTTTCCGTTGATGTAGAGAGTCATTTTCCCGGAACGGTTAATCATTGCTGTGATATAAAACCATTCGCCGGTTGGTTGTTCATTCTTGCGGTCGGCAATAGAAAATCTTTGGTATTTTTGGGGCCCGACAGGGAAATTCAAGTTGAGATAAGGAATGATTTTCCCATTTCTGACTTCGATCCCAAGGCGCACCCCTTCCTCTCCCGCAGTTGCTCCAAGAGAGAAGAGATAGATGTGACCGTTTTCCCCATGAACGCGAACCCTCGCCTGAATCACAAAATTTCCTTTTTTTAACAATTCAGCATCTTCCGTGCTCATTCTTGAGATGGAACAGTTTCCCTTTTCCGGAGGAATATGGATGAAAAAGTTTTCTCCTTCTTTTTCAATGGTAAAATTTTTTCTCCAGATATTTTTCCCGGGAAAATCAAGTTGTCCGGAAGAGAGATCCGCTTTGAAAACATCTGCCGCCTGCATAGCAATGGCCGCAGAAAGGACTCCGGCAATGATCAATATTTTTTTCATTTTGTGCTCCTTTTTATTTTCTGATTATTTCAAATCCGCTTACGGCAATTGCAGGGCCTTCAAAGGAAAGAGTGAGATAGCCATCTTCCGGAGACACATTTTTCATGATTCCTGTCCACGGTGTTGCGAAACCATTGACGAGAGGATTGATCTTTGTTAGAGATTGATCCCCGCAGTAGACGTTGTAACTGCGCCCCTTTTCATCCCACGTTTCCGCTGCATGAATCACAACATCGTACTTCCCGTCAGGGACAGGAATATAGACAAACAGTTCCGATCCGTTGCGCTCGGTCTGGTATACACGCGGAGCCCGTGTCTTGTAAATCTTGAAGTTCTTGCCTCGGTTGACGGCCCCGCCATATTCAGAACCATATGCGCCCATATCCACCCAATGCTGGTCCGCATACCAACGGTTGCCATCCAGGTCGATGTAATCATCTTCATAATCGGCAAGGTTGAAGCGTACCCGTCCTTTTTCTTTTAACTCCTGCAACATTCTGTTTTGCCGAACCAGATATTTGGCATTTTTAAGAACTTTATCTGAAATAGTTTTGACTTCAGAGTCATTCAGGGCGTCGAAAAGTTCATATGGATTCAAGGTTGCGTTTTTCAACGCAAGCTGCAGACGAACAACACAATCTTTCGGAAGTCTGTTTGACGCTTTTTCCAGTACCATTTGTGCACTGGCTTGTTGTTCTGCAATGACATCTTTCTGCCAGAGGAATGTTCCGGAGAATGCTTTCGTGTTCCGTTCCGCCTTGCAAATCAGCATTGAGTAAGGTTGAATTGTCAATTTCAATGAGTTTGAGTGGTCTGAACTCAAGCCATAGACTTGTTCTGTAAACTTGCAGTCAGCTTTTATAGTCCCTTCGAGGTAATAGGGTGTATCATTGTAAAGGCGCAGATACCCGTCTGCAATACGGGCATCAATGCCAGTAACCTTGGGGGTTTTTACAAATTTTTTTTCCGGGACAGCATAAAATCCTGCGGCAAAACGTCTGCATTCCTCTGCTTGTCCTGTATATGGATGGCAGTCAATTCCCGCAATGACAAGAGAAAGAGGAACATTTTCTTTACAGATCTGCAATTCCCGCAAATATGCGGCTTTCCCGGCCGGGCGTTGATAGACACACAATGCCGAGTTAGATTTCCAATACCATTTCCCATTCTCCACTGTTGCATGAACAGGTCTTTCGGAAAGCATATAGGCAGAATAAACGGCGTTTGTTTTTCCAATAAGCTCCTGCGTGCCGCGATTTGTCAGGACCGAACTCCAAAGTTTCTGCTTCGAGACTTCCCCCCACTTGTATTCTGGATTGATTCCAAGAGGGAGGAAGGAGGACATCCCAGGCACCTGAGCAAGTTCAACAGATTCTCCGTCAAGCATGAGTTTTTTTGCAATATAGTGATCTCGCTCTTCCCGCGAGGAATTTGTTGTAAGAAACGGAGATTTGGGATCACCTGTCGAATGAGAGAAATTCAGGGAGAGGGCAAGATGCCATGGATTTTTGCCGGATTTGAGAAGATTGCGGACATCGAGGAGTTTTTCTGTCATGATCTGTTTTCTCCATGCGTAGTACTCCTTATGGTATCTCCCATTCAGAAGTTTTTCGCGTTTGGCAAAACGATCCGGATCAGAATTCTTGATATTCAGCTGAATCCCAGTCATCTTTTCAAACAGCTCAATGGAATCGTCATCGAAACCGATTCCACATGAAGTCGGATGGCTCATGGAAAGAAAACCCGGGAGCCAGTAGAATCCATGAGCGAGGAAAAGTCCCTTAACAGCTTTACACTCATTATAGCGCATATATACATCATGGATGGAGTTGAGAACATCTTCCCATATTCCAGGAGCGAGCATATTGACACCGCTTGCCGCCCATGCCTTCTGCTGTTCCCCTTTTGCATTCATGGAATAAATTCCGCGAGCTTCGCCTTTGCGGATCCGGCGATCACTAATTCCCTTTTCAAGATTTTTCCGTGTTTGGAGCCGATTTACCTCCCAGCCGAAATAGCATTTTATTCCATTCTTCTCATACATTTTCAGCATGAGATATGGTGCATCGAATTCCTCTCCGAAATCAAGAGAGTTGCAGATAGCTGCGGAAGGGTAATGAGCGCTATCATACATCATCATCCCTTCAATTGTTGCATTCTGCCCCTGAAAACGGAGTTGACGGATTTTGCGTTCAATTCCTTCATACCAGTTGCGCCATGCATTTTTATGAGCGATATAAGGATGAAATACTCCTCCCTCGACAATATTACTGCATGCGGCAAGAGTTTGCCATGTTGTAAAGCGCTCGTGATGTTCCATGATCTCCCGGTTTGTTTCTGGTATCAGAAGTCCGGGGAGATTCCCCTTTACATGGTAGAGACGAATTTTGCAGACCGCTGCAGGATTTTCAAGGGGACTTGTCACAAGAATCGTTGAAATTTTATTTGCTGCATGAAATAGCATGGTCAGCGTTTTTATCTTGTTGGAATTTTTCTGAATTCCTCCTGTTGTGATTGCAGAGGAAGCTGCAATTCTTGCAGAACTGCCCAAGGGATAATGACTATTGTCAATTGCGATCGGAAGAGAGTAGAAAATTGCCGCATTGATCGTCCGATCATCAACGTCTGGTACGTCAACTTCCACGATATAGGCATCTCCCAGTTTCGGTGTATCAATTTTCCACCCCATCCATGAGCGCGGAGCAGCATTTGGCATCGTTAAAAAACTGATACCGCTTTTTTGTTGAATCGCAGTTGTTGCAGTTACTCTTTTCCGATTGATTTCTGTGGAGGAAATAAAGTCGGGTCCGATCGTGTGTTCTTTGATAGGATCAATGGTTCTGACAAGCTCCATACGTTTCCGGAGTTCTTTTTCAAAGTCTTTGTATGCGAAGAGATCCTGGTCAATTCTGCCGACGAGAATCAACTCATCTTCACGGGTCTCATAAAGATTGTCGGCAGTCAGAGTCATTATAACGCGATAAGGCCCAGGAACCGTTGTTTTAACCAGGTAATCCGTTAAGACAAATCCATTTTTATCAATACGATTCCCAGGGGAAAGCTGTTCTTTTATGTTTTTGGACACATGCTCAATCCGGACAAGCAATTTTGCATTTTTCAAACCTTTCGGATAAGAAACCGTGAATCCTCGCACCTCTTTCGATTCGACATCGAAAACTGGGAATTGGCTGTTCAGCGGTTTTGCAGAAATAAATCCCATGTGCTGCGGATTTAAGCCCATAGCAATCATCTTCCCGTTTGCCAGACGTGTGAGTTTCTGATCTTTGGACGGTCTCTTCCATTTTGAATCATCAAAATGAATGCTCTCCCAGCCAGGTTCTGATTGGAATGATGTTTTCCATGAACGGTCAGTTCCGATGAACTTTGAATTCGCATAACGATCAAAGGCAAACAGTTCCAGAATGAGCCGGCTCGGCTGTTCCGCTCCGGAAATATAGCGGTGAAAAATGGTGTAGCGATTACGTACACCAATTACATTTCGCCCCTTCTTTAAATATTTTGCCACATTGAAATTTGCTACGGCCACAGACTTTGCCGTCCCTGTAGGACGTGCAATATTCTTTCCATTGATGAAAAGATCATAATCCGCAAGACTGTTCTGCAGAAGGCTGAGTTTTGCAAGGTCTGGCTGGAAGGGCAGATCAAATGTCTTGCGATAAAACACGTCACCTTTCAGGGAATTGAAACCAAGAGTGTAAATACGAATATTCCCTGTTGGTTTTTTACAGGCAAGGCTCAGTCCGCTTACATAGCCCCAATCGGTTATAGCATTGCCACAGGGAATACGCAGAGATTGTCTTCCAGAACCTTTTATCTTGAATTTATATGGATGTCCCGGTTTTCCATATCTATCATATTTTGTAAATTCCCAGCTGGATTCTTTGCAGTCCTGATCAATATCCAACAGCAGGAAAAGACGTGGCAGTGATTCATTATTCCAATGTTCTCCGAAACATATTGAATCAGCGGTCTGGTTTTTGGGATTCTTGCCGATTGTAAAGGAAAAGTCTGATGCAATCTGAAGGGCAGAATTTATAATTTTATAATTTCCACAAACCTCTGCTCCGATTGTTTTTAGCGGATCGTCGTTTCGGGAAAAATTCAACGGGATTCCATATTCATGCTGAAAAAATTCTGTTCCGACTTCTTTGAAATCTGCATAATCGTGAAATCCTGAATTATATATCATTTCTGCACGCCAAGTATCATCGTCTGCGGAATATGAGTTAATCCCACAGTTATCTTTATGAGGGGGATAAAGCATAAAATCTGCAGCCAGAGGCAAAGCGGTAAAAAGCAGGGTTAACAAAATACTTTTCTCATTCATTCATAATCTCCTTTATTTGTTTATAGCTGTTTCATGAGTTATTGAAGCCCTGCATTCCTCTGTTGGGCATTTTTATTTCGGTTTCTGAACGATTTTATTGAAAATTATAATGAACCGTTCAGCATAATCCTTCAAAAGATCCAGATTGTCTGAGAATGGATCTTTTTTATCATATTATAGCAAAAAAAATTTTTTCTACAATGGAAGATTTTAGCAAATAAATATACTTTTTCAGCATATGGTAAAATAGTATGATAACGAACCATGAGATATTCTTATTGAAGTCAAGAGACTTTCTTCTTTCGTTCCCACTTGTCTACTCTGTTAGGGCCAGGAATTTTGTCTTTTATAAGCGACAGAAGAGTTTGTTTTTCATTTTATAAATAGCTAATTCCGTTAATATTATCAGATAACGTCCGGAAACTTGTACACATTTTGATTTGGTTAAACAGGATCAGGAAAGAAGCTCTGCATGGATTTTAAAGGAATTCGTGGAGAATTTTTCGAGAAGATGAAATTGGCACCCTTTTGAAACTTGAAGAATTCGCCGTTTTGAGGCTGAGAGAAAAGTTCTGAAAAGCCTCAGAATGCTCCACCATTTTCAAAATTCTCCACCGACCGGTCTTCTGGTCGGTTTTTTCGTTTTGGGGGTAAATTTGAGCTCAACTCGCGTTTTGCCCGAAAGCGGAGAATCTCCACTTTTCTCTTATGAAGGTGTGTTTCAGACCTTCTCCCGGTAAATTCTCCGGGGGAGTAAAAGACCGGTCTTTTGGTCTGGAGAGCATTTTTTGGAGGAAACACACGTCGAGAAGCTCGACCTTTGATCGTCAATTTTTCTCTGCTATACATTCATTTTGTAATCTTTTATTAAGGTAACATGTTTGTAATCAACTGATAATGCAAAAATAAACTTGCAAAGGACATGTGTTCAAAAAATCAAGAGGTCGACCCCTTATTCGCGCAATTCATAACAAAAGACTTTTTGATTCAGAGAATTTTTCGAGTTTTGCGAAATTCGCTTTTCAGAACAAACGACCTTTACTCAAAAAAACAAAACGGAGCAAGATCTTTGCAAGGAAAGAACTTGCTCCGTTTTTTTGCAGGGATATTATTTGAAGAAGGGATAGTATTTCGGAAATATCAATCCCTTTTCTGATCGATCTCAAGAAGATGCATGGGGAATTGTGATTTCAGAATTAATTGTGAAACATCTTTTCCTGTTCCGCCCATGAGTTGGGGAAACTCCGATGGCAACTATCGAGGGAAAGGTCAAGTTCGCGGAGAGGAGTTTATGGATGATCTTTAGAAAGATCAAGAAACTGCAGAACGGTCTGGAGAATGACTACCGGAATTATAATAAATCCCATTCGTACAGCAGAAGATATTGCAATGGAATAATGTAGATATTACTGGATTTCTTGTGTCACTTGCAAAAGAAATAATGCTGCAGTATAGTAACAGCATACCAAACCAGAAGAAAATATGATAGATCGTCAGATGATGTCGCAACTTCTGCAAAAGACAGGGAATATTATGAGACGTGTTTTGATTTTTATGAATCAATATCGTTTTTTATTGTTAAACGTATTTATTTGTTTTATCAATATTTTATTGTTGTGCATAAATCTAAAATTATTAAGTGAAAAATGGCAAGCTTTCTACTTCTTTGCATACAAATATACGAGTATATGGGAATACTATCTACTTAGCATTTTTATACATGCTGAAGAATTCATTAAAACGATTCCTGTTTTTGTGTCGAGAGATTTTATTGCCTGTGCCTTTGCGTTTGTTACAGCCATTTTAACTGTTGCTATTCCTTTGAGTCAGACTGTCATTATTCGCCTAATTGATAGGTATAATTCAGATATTACCGTTGAGCTTTTTAAGCATGAAAAGTCATACATCGGCATAAAAAAACTGTCGGTTATTAATATTATTGCAATCCTTTTGTTTATGTTTGCTTATGGAGATTCCTACCATTCATATCATATTTTGTTTTACTTTGGTGTTTTTATATTGCTACTTCTTAGTTTGTGGACTATCATGCAGTATATAAAATGTATCGCCGATTACAGCCAAGGAGGCAAATATGTTTTGGAAAAAATTCTTTTCAAAGTCAAAAAACATCAGATCATTCAAAAGAATAGATGAGCTCTCTCTAGAAAAGAGAGAGTTTTTTGAACTTATAGAAGGTTATTTCTCTGTTCTTGCCAAAGAACTCGAAAGAGGTAATCAATCTTTGTTTGCAGAATATCTGAAGTATATTTCTGAAATTATTAACATACAATTAGAGAAAAATCCATTGCTGTTCTATGCTGACGGATTCTTAGGATTATCAAGAGACAACAATCATGATGCAGCTTTTCGATTAATGCTTGTTCCAGCCATTTGCCTATCTCCACTTCAAACAATAGTACAACAATATGGAATTTTAATGCGAAAAGCACTAGTAATTCAGCAAAAAAACAATATCATACTTCTTGAAGATTCAATCTGTAATTTTTTAAAAATTACAGTAAAACAGGAAGGGGCTAAACCTTTTCTAGATATTTTTTTGCAGACTTATGGTGAGTTTATTCTGTATTGCCTAAAAAATGGCTATAATTCATATACCCATATTTTTACATTGTGGTTTAGGCGACTTTATCGACCTTATCGATTTCTTTCGGCTCCGACTTTTCGAGATGAGTATACACAGGTACTTCATGACAACTTTATTTACCATGGGAAATTAATAATAACTCATGGAGGAATCGAGGACTTTTACTCTTTTTGTGAAGCGTATGTTGCTGAATTGCCAAGTTCGGTTACAAAAGATGAATATAGAAAGCTATTCGCTGATTTTTCTATCTTTGCGGCGTACTGTATTTTTGCCGGAAAGGCCAAATATATAAAGGCTATCTGGGAAGCAAAGCAACCCCCTGATGCAGATGGGGAATGGATAGGACTAGACTATTGTCCTAACTCAATCAATGAGTTGTTTGCGCTATTTTTTGAACATTCTTATCTTTTTGATAGGTATCATAATTTATCAGGAAAGCATGGCCTTAAAAACTATTTAAGGCAATATTTCCTCTTACTATTTTTAAAGATTTGCGATACTGATATGCATTATTCTCTCGATAACTTATCCATTCCAAAATTAAGAGCAATAAAATCCATGTGCAATGAATTAAAAAATGAATTGCAATCTTCGACTGATCTTCTTGATCTATTGTTGGATGTAAATATTCCTATCCAAAAAAAAGATATTGGTTTTAAAGAAATCAAGCGACTAGAAGACAATTTAAATAAACACGAAAATGATATAAAAACACATTCAGCATTCTCAAGTATACTACAGGAAAATTACAAGCTAAAAGCAAAAAAGTCATATGCGTCTCACTGCGTGTTTCGCAAGCTCTCTTTATTCAGCATTCCGGAGATGAAAATCGAGCAAGAAGATACAGGAGAGTTATTCCTTGATGAAGTGGGGAATTCTTACATAAATGCAGGCGATATCCTCGGACAAATGGTTGCTATAAAGGAAAATCAACAAGTGATAGAACAACTCATTTCCGACGCAAATACCACCAAAATTCCTATTGAAGAATTGAAAACATTTATATGCGAAAAGCCTTGTATTGCATTTGTGGACGCATTAACTAAGATTGCCCTTGCAGAAGAAAGGCTAGTACATTTCTTACACTCAAAGCAATATCAGTTGGAAAGCTTTGGAAAAATCGAAATTAATGGCAATAAAATTATTGCATTTGACTTTCCTGTTTACTGCCGCTGCTCTGGCGTTATTCTCTTCTCTCTGCCGGAAGATTATGCCATTTCAGATGATTTTGAACCAGATCTTGATATACAAATTGAGAAAATTGAAGATAAAGCGAAAATACAGGTACAGACAAAATTGCAAGAAACACGAAAAAGCTTATCAATTTGGTATTTCTACCCAGAAGCTTAACTGCTTAATAGAGAAAACAAACTATGAACATGGAGTGACCTGTAGGTCAGTCAGGAGCGAAAACCGATGACATTCGGGAAAATGACGCACATTCATTCTGCGTAATGCCTGATAACAAACACGACTGGTAGTAGTCACTCGGTAGTGTCCGAAATTTTGCACATATTTGTTTCTGAGCGATTACAGATGACAAACGTGAGTTGGCGCAGCCGAAGCAACCGACCGACCTGAGAGCTCCGGAGGAGCAGGTCGGTTGCGAAGGCGGGGCCTCTCGCC
>OIEN01001293.1_pt1 | contig 11598 bp, 8 predicted proteins | sample 1581741 | NCBI WGS metagenome assembly OIEN01 (sample SAMN01760944, study PRJEB22395) | human gut metagenome | reverse complement strand
GCATAGGTCATATAGTTGTCGATGACTTTGGCGAAACCGGGCAAGTGCGGATATTCCTTGTTGAACACCTCAAGGATTTTCTCGGCGTGGATGTGGTTCTTTGCAAAGATGATGGTTTTGCCCAATTTGCTGCCATAGTCGATGGTCAGGCCATTGGTCATCAGCGTATTCAACACCTGCCGGATGGTATCTTCATTGAAAATCCACTCGTTCAGCGCCGACGATGCAATACTCTCCGGAAGTTCACCATTCTCGTCCTCAAAAGTGTCCTCGTAAGCCCGCTTGTCCGCGTCGGAAAGTTCATCGTAGACAATGCCCTGTTCAATGAATTTCAGTTTCGTTTCTACAGACAGGAAATCCACGAGATACCCGTCCTTCACCGCCTGCGCCAGCTCATAGCCATAGGTGGGCACGCCATTTTCCAACTCAAAAATCTCATAGGTATTCTTGTCGATCTCGTCCTTGGGCGTGGCCGTCAGTCCCACCAGCGGCGCGTCGAAATAATTGAAAATATCCCTGTATTTGTTGTAAACGGAGCGGTGAGCTTCGTCGCAGATGACCAGATCGAAATGCCCGCAGGTGAAGAGTTTGCCCTCCTCGTCCTGTACACTGTCGATGACGTTGTACATGGTCTGATAGGTGGAAAATACGCAGTGCGCTGTGTAGTTATCCTTCTCCTCGCAGAGATTGGTAACGGAGAGATCGGGCAGCAGATTCACAAAGCTGCGCTTGGCCTGCGTTACCAGACTGTTGCGGTCAGCAAGGAAGAGAATATTTTTCACCCAACCATGCTGGAGCAGCACATCGCACAAGGCAATGACCGTCCGTGTCTTGCCGGAGCCGGTGGCCATGACCAGCAGCGCCTTGCGCCGGTTGCGTGCAAAGGCGTCGCAGACAGCCTTGATCGCACCCTCCTGATAATAACGCCCGGCGATCTTGCGGTCCACCATAATATTTTTGAGGCTCGTCCGCATACTCTGGAGATTGAAGAGTTTCTCCAGATCACGTTTGGAGTAAATGGCCGCACATTTACGCTCAGGGTATAGATTGTCCGTGATGCGGATCTCAAAGCCGTTGGTCAGGAAGATGACCGGGCGGCGGTGATACTTCTTCTCCAACAGGTCGGCGTAAAGCTTTGCCTGCTGGCGGCCCTTAGCTACGTCCACGCAGGTGCGCTTGGCCTCAACCACTGCCAAGGGGCGTCCGTCATCGCCGTAGAGCACATAGTCCGCATAACCCACCTCGGACTTGTTTGGCATACCGGGCAGTTCTACCTCATTCAGCCAGTTCTTCCCCTCTATCCATCCGGCGTCGGTGAGCATGGTGTCGATGTAAAGTTTCCGGGTCTTGTATTCGGACAAATCCAGCGGCTTCGGCACATAGGTCTGCTGCTGCGCGGTACGGCGGGCGGTGAGCTCTTCCTTCAAAGCGGCATTCTCCGCCATAAGGACTGCAAAATCCACATCGGATATCGTCTGCGAAGGAACTGCGGGCGCTTCGGCGGGCTGCGTCAGCAAGGAACGGTCAAAATGCCCCTCTGTGTAGTTCTCACCATAGCAATAGGCCACAAAGTCCAAGAATACATAGAGGTTTTCCAGACACAGCGCCGCCTGCTCCTCGGTAATCTTTTTACCGCTGTGTGCGGCGTTATTGCCCGTGCGGCGAATAAAATCCATACGCCGCCAGAGGTCAGTGCCAACGATATCCCGGAAGTCCTCGGTGTTCATCAGGCTGACCAGTGTATCCTGATAGGGCATGACCAGTGCCTTGTCCACAGAGTACATCCACTTCACCGCAAACTCCATCGCCCTGCGGCAGTTCAGCACACAGGCAGAAGGATCGATATGTAGGATGCGCTCGGCGGAGACGGCCACGGAGGCGAAAGGCTCAAACTGCGGGGTGGATGAGAAAATGTCAAAGTTGGTCATGTGATTCATCCCCTATGGTAAGCTTAAGTAAACTTGCTTGAAAATTTTTTACAAGTTCATCGTAGCCAAAGTTTACCTCCACCCCAAGCAGGCAATCTCCAATTTGTTGAAGTGTATGCGCAGTTTCGTTGATGAACTGTTCAACGTCATCAAATGGGATTGGAGGTGGTTCTTGCGAAAAAACAGCTATCAAATCATAATGTGCCAACTTTTTGTTTCGGAGTTCTTTGGAAAACAGAGATTCGTAGCGTTCACATAGAGCATCAAGTTGTGCTATCAGTTCACTACTTTTGCCGTGCATGGCAGTGGCGTGATTAAGGCAACATTGACGCAGTTGCCGGATGCTGCAATTATCTGATCCGCAAGTTGATTCACGGTCATAGATTTTCGACATTTCTGACATAAGCTGACGCCAGAGAGCCTCTTGAGCAACGTCAATGTAAGCATTTTGTGCACCATCGTCTTTATAGACGTTGCCATATGCTCTCAGTGCGGCTGCATATTTTTGCGCAAATTGGAATAATGTTATGATCGCCATCCAAATGATATGCGGCTCATTATACACAGAATTTGGCATACGCTTACCTCGTTTCTAGTAATGAATATTGTCTGATGTTTACGAAATCCTATTTTAATTTATTGGAAATATTTCTGCATCAGACTGTCAAACAGCAGCTGTGCTTCGTCCAACGCTTTCTGTATGGCAACTTTTGATTTGTCGGTCTGTTCGACGAAGGCTGCGAACTGCTCCTGCAATGCCATTGGCGCAAGCAATATCCTTATTTTGTTCATGGTAGATATCGGGAGCTGAGGCTGTGCAGAGCCGCTGGCGATCTTCCCCTTTATGGATTGAAGCTGTAGCTTAAATTGCTCCATAAAGAAGACCTCTGTCATTACGCTTTTATTCATGCGTAGAATAACCATGCCGGAATTGATGCGTACATTTTCAAACGGGACACTGTCGTCATAAAACGCCAAATTTCCGAGTGTTCCTCTTGTCGTTAGCACTACATCGCCGCGTTCCAGTTTGCCATTGTGAAGGGCGTTATCTTTTTCTTTAGTGATGAACATGCGGTTTTCGAAGGAAAAGCCCGTCGCTGTTACGTTTTTTGCATTTAAGAACAGGCAGTATCCCGTGTCTGAAAACTCATCCTGCTTGGGATAGTTCTTACCACGGTCTCCGTCTATTATCGCACAAACCGTAGTCATCGGTTCAGCCGGAAGCCCCATGCTATTTCTTACGGGATCACCGAACAGTTCGATAAATCGGGCTTTGATGAGGTTGTCCAATTCGGCGAGTTGCTGTCTGCGTTTCAGAATAACTAACTCTGCTTTTTCGAGAATCTCTACGATTTCCGCTTGCTTATCCAGAGAATCGAGATTGAAATTTTCATTCTTGTAGTCTCGAAAATATATGTGAGGGATCGTTGCACCCGTGAAATACTTCTCCAAATGCATATGTCGAACCACATAGTACAAATACTCTGGCAAAACATTGTCTTTCGGCAAGAGGTACTGCATTGTTCCAATGACGGAAGATTTTGCAGGATGCAAAGTTGTCCTGCCAATACCTGCGCCATCTTTTACTATTGCCACATATGGCTTTTCCTGATGATAAAAATCAACATTTCCAATATAACCGGCAGCACCATAAATAGGATACTCACCAGTCATGCTCACAACGTCTGACTGTTTTAAGTTTGAAGCCCCTTTTTCACATACATCCTCAAGTGTTACTCTCATGATTCATCCCCACAAATCCGAATTATTCTCTTGATTTTTTCTTGGCTAGCTTCTCCGTTTCCCTAATGGTTTCTAAGTATGCCTCTTCCACTGGGGAAAGCGTTTCCGCCTGATACTTTCGGTATTCTTGCTCCGCCTTTGCCATTGCCTGATTATGGCTAACAGTACCCGCGCCCTCCAAAAGCTTTTCTCCGGTACTGGAAAGCACCCTGTCCAAATGCTCGATGTAGTCGGACATGCGCATGGGGTTGTGCCGCATTGCCTGCACTTCGGCAAAGTCAAAATAACCTGACACAAGATTGTTCAAAATCTTCAGTTCGTTTTCATCAAGATAGTTTTTTGCGACCTTTACATCACTGAGCACCGGCATTTCGCCCTTAAATGTCCTCAGCCCCATAAAAGGCTTGTCTGCATCAGCACGCTGATAAATTACTTCTGCTGCAGTATGGCCATGTGCTGCATAGTGCAGTTTGTTCTGCACGATTTTGAAAAAGCGGATAGATTCCGCGCTTTTCGGGTCATAGTCCACACTGGTAGCATACAGATCCAGCACCTGACGATACAGTACTTTCTCAGACGAACGGATATCGCGAATACGGTCAAGCAGTTCCTTCCAATAACTTCCGCCGCCCAGCTGCTTCAGCCGTTCATCGTCCATTGTAAAGCCTTTGATCATGTATTCTTTCAGTCGCTCTGTGGCCCAAATGCGGAATTGTGTGCCGCGAATGGATTTTACTCGATAGCCGACCGAAATAATAACATCCAAGTTATAAAAGGCAACAGGTTGCTTGACTCCATCAACACGCAAAAATTGCGTGTTGTTCTCTTTAACCAGCTCGCCTTCAGAAAAAACATTGTTGATATGCCTTCGTATGTTTGTTTCGTTTTTCTCAAAAAGCTGGGCCATTTGATTGGCCGTAAGCCATACGCTGCCGTCATGCAAATCAACTTGTATTTTTGTTAAACCGTCATCCGACTGGTAAATGATGATTTCTCCATTGTTATTCATTTCAGCATCTCCTCCAGTTCATCCATCGCCGTGCCGATTTCCTGCTCCAGTTTCCGCAGCTGGGCCATAATCTCACTGGTGGGCGGGTACTCCACAGGCTTATGCTCCGTTTTCTTGTACTTATTGATGGACAGGTCATAACCGTTGTCTACAATCTCCGCCTTGGGCACGAAGAATGATTTTTCCGTGCGCTGGCGGTCTTTTTCGGCATCCAGATTGCGGAACCGTGCAATGATATCAGGGATATCGTTGTCTGCCACCGGGCTGCGCTTATCGTCCAGCGAAAAGCCGTCGGCGGTCATATCATAGAACCACACATTGTCCGTGCCGCCGTGGCCGGTCTTGGTGAAGATCAGCACCGCGGTAGACACCCCTGCATAGGGCTTGAATACGCCGCTGGGCATGGAGATCACGGCCTCCAGCCGGTTGCCGTCCACCAGCTCTTTGCGGATGGCTTTGTGTGCGGTGGAAGAGCCGAATAGCACACCGTCTGGGACGATGCAGGCGCAGCGTCCGCCGATGCGCAGCATCCGCAGGAACAGAGCCAAAAACAGCAGTTCCGTTTTCTTGGTCTTGCAGACTTTCAGCAGATCTGCCGAAACGGTGTCGGCGTCCAGACTGCCCTTAAACGGTGGATTGGCAAGAATCAGAGAATACTTTTCCTTGTCCGGGTTCTGATCGGACAAGCTGTCCCGGTATTCGATAAAGGGATTGTCAATGCCGTGGGTCATCATGTTCATCGCGCCGATGCGGAGCATGGTTCTGTCCATGTCATAGCCGAAGAACATGTGGTTCATATAGTGATCCTTCTTCTGGCGGTTGAAGAAGATTTCTTCTTTGCGGTGCTCCTTCAGGTATTCACCCGCAGAAACAAGGAAGCCGGAAGTGCCGCAGGCCGGGTCGCAGATCACATCGTCCGCTTTTGGGTCCATCAGCTCCACCATCATGCGGATAATATGGCGCGGGGTACGGAACTGGCCGTTGAGGCCTGACTGGGCAATTTTGCTCAGCAGATATTCATAGGTATCGCCCCGCACATCCACCGCCTGAGATTCGTTCATCAGGCGATAAATCTCGTCCAGCGCATCCACCACTTTGGATAGCAGAAGCGGCGTGGGCAGCTTGAAAATGGCATCGTCCATGTACTTGGAATAGGCGCTGTTCTTATCCCCGTGGAGGTTCTTGATGAACGGAAACACCCACTCCTGCATCACGCTGTACATCTTTCCGGCGGGGAAATCGTGGAATACACTCCACTTAAGCTGCTGGCCGTCGATGGTACGGTCACCGACCTGCACCTCATCCGCAAAAATGCTCTGATACGGCAGCCCCAGCATGGCAGCTTCCTTGGCCCGGAGATTGTCGGTGTCATCCAGATCATGGATGAACATCAGATAGGTGATCTGCTCAATAACATCCAGCGGGTTCACCAGTCCGCCCGCCGCAAAAATATCCCAGAGGCTGTCGATTTTGTTTTTCAGTTCACCTGTAATCATTTATTCTCTCTCCCTGTTCCAAGTATAAGAAGTGTAGCGTCCGCCGCCGATTTTCAAGATTTCTCCAGACTTTATCAAATCCGCCAGTGCGCGCTGGACGGTGATCTGGCTGATATCCGGGCATTTGGCCATGATTTCACTCTTGGTGATCTTGCCGAGGTGGTTCTTGATGATCTCCCGCACACGGTCGGGCTTGGACAGGCCCTTGGTGGTCAGCAGCTCGATCCGGCTCTCGAAATCCCGGTACGCCGCCACCAGAACGCCCAGCATATAGGTGACAAAGGGGGCATAGTCGTTGGTTCCCTCATGCCAGTTGTATGAACTCTGCTGCAAAGCTTCGTAATATGTTTCCTTGGTGTCGGAAATCAATTTCTCAATGCTGATATACTTGCCCACGATATAGCCGGAGCGGTACAGGAGCAGCAGCGTCAGGAGCCTGCTCATGCGGCCGTTGCCATCGTTGAAGGGATGGATACAGAGAAAGTCTAGTATAAAGATGGGAATCAGCAGCAACGGGTCGAGTTCAGCATCCTGCATAGCCGCTTCAAACGCGCTGCACAGCGCCGTAATAGCCTCCGGCGTTTCCCACGCAGGGATCGGTTGAAAGCGGGTAATCTGCTCACCATTCGCCAGTTCTTCTGCAATGACATTGTCAGAGTTTTTGTAGTTTCCTCCGATGGCTTTCCCGCTGAATTTAAATAAGTCGCGGTGAAGCTGCAAAATGATAGATGGCTTTGGAGGAATAAAATCGTGGCTTTCATGGATCGTTGCAAGCACATCGCGGTATCCAGCAATCTCTTTTTCACTGCGAGTTTTTGGCATTGTTTTATCACGCACGATTTTCTTCAGTCTGTCATCCGTGGTGATAATTCCCTCGATGCGGTTAGATGCCTCTGTGCTCTGAATTTTCGCAACTTCCAGAAGTTCAGACAACGCATCCGCTTTGGCCTCGATAAAAAGATTCTGCTGCCCCTTGTATTCGTGAATCTGCGTCAGGTAGGCCACGACCTCTGGCGTCAGTAATTTGTTGTATTCTGTTTTGAAGTCGAACGCTCTCATGCACTGCCCTCATTTGAATTTCAATTTCATCAAATCTTATCGAATGATGCAATTGTAGTATATCCTTGAATTACATCGCTGTCAATACCAATTTTCTCATTTTTTCATTAATGATAAAATTAGAATTTGGCTGTCGTCTGCTACGCATCATGTCCCCTCGCAGGCGCTGACAATCGAAAGCTGTATCGTAACGATTTCAGATTGTCAGCAAAAAAGGAAGTCCGCCACTCATCGGTACGGACTTCCTTTTGCATTTTCTGAGCAGGTGTTCCAAACTGCGTTTTTACAGTTTGGGTACCCGTCTGCGAAGAAAATATGGGGAGTTCAGAGGGGAAAATCCCCTTTGACGCAGGGTTTCCAATAGGGGCGCGCAGCATCCCTGTTGGCACACGATTTTGCTCTGCAAAGTCTAGTGTGTTATACCTTTGCTTCTGGCTGACGCGGGAAAGGGGCTGGCTTCGCCATCTGCTATGAGGGCAGATAGTGGTAGGCAGACACTTTTCTGCGTCAGTAGGACAGGCGGATTTTGTGACGTGGGTTACGGCGCAAATGCAGGATTTTTGAGAAGCAAAATCCGACTGGCCGGAAAAGGAAGTGAAGGTATATACAGCCCTCGTCCCGCCGCAGCGACGCTCCCCGTTTCAGCGTTTCTTTCGTTTTCCCTTGCCGTGGGTCATGGTCGTTTTTCCTCGCTGGCTGATGGGACTTTTCATGTGCTTGGACTTCTTGAGGATTCCAATCAGAGAAACAAACTCTTCTTTCGTGAGCGTGTCGTAATCAATTCCAAGTGTTGCAAGGTACGCGCGGATTTTCTTTTCCTCGGAGCTGCCCTCAAAATGTACGGCCTCCATCAACTGCTTCTGCACAGCGACAGCGGACAGGTCATCGTCCGCGGTCAGAGCATCTGTCCTGTGTTCCTCCCGGATGTCCCGCAGGATGCTACTCAGATCGTCCGCAACGAGATGCCCGAAATATTCTTCCTCTTGTATCTGCGCCGCTTTCAGAGTATGGAGGTACAGATCGTTAGCTTCCTCGCCATGCTCCATCAGAACTATCTGGCGGGTAGCTTCCAGAACCGTATTCATATCCTTGATCCTCATATCTGCGATCCGGTCAACGTAAATTTCCGCATCCAGCATGAAACGCTGGAAATCCCTGTGGCAAATCAGCTCCGACAGCAGCCGGTGGTTGAACTTGCCTGTTCTTAATATATCAATCGAAGCATCACTCAAATGCAGCTCATGCAGAGCTGTGTTTGGGTGATTTTTTATTTCCGTCCTCCCCATCAGATAGTCGCAGGAAACACCGTAATAGTCCGCCAGCAACAGAATGCTGTACGGGCTGATGTCTTTGCCGTTATCCGATTCATATTTGCCAAGCGCGGATTTTGAGATGCCTACCTCAGCGGCAAGCTGCTCCAAGGTCAGTTTGCGCTCTACTCGCAAATCCTTCAACCGCTCTCCGATTGTCAGCTTGACTTGCATACAGCAGCCTCCGTTCCCATTTTCCTGTATTATATCATGCTTTTTCATTTTGTGTCTCAAAGCGTGGAAAATTTCAACTTCTACCCCACTTTTCCTACCTCTTGGATATACGGGAAAGAGCCTGTTTTCTTACTAAAATTTAGACATAAACCACGCAGAACCTTGAAAATTTCATGACCGTCCGATGAGGATATGCTTTCCAGAGAAGTATCGCATTCAGCGTACCAAGGAAGAGGCAACGCCGGGGTAAGGACTCGGGCAGGAACGGCATCGGGCAGAACGGCGAAGTTCAATTATTTTACAGGAGGAAACAGGTATGGATTTATTTACACAAATCAAGATGGCAGTTTCCGTGAAAGAGGCTGCCGAATACTACGGATTGGAAGTAAATCGTGGCAGCATGATCTGCTGCCCCTTCCACGCCGACCGCACGCCCAGCATGAAGCTGAACGAGGATTACTTCTACTGCTTCGGCTGCGGGGCATGCGGCGATGTGATCGACCTTGCGGCAAGGCTGTTCAACCTGAGCGGTTATGACGCGGCGAAGAAGCTGGCGACAGATTTCGGCATGACCGAGCAAAAGCCGTCCATTCTCGCAAGGCTACAGCGGGGAGCATCGCAGGCGGAAACCGAGCGGCGCTGCTTCCGTGTGCTGGGGGACTATCTGCAAATCTTGCAGGACTGGAAGGAGCACTGTGTCCCGCAATCGCCGGAGGATGCCATCGACCCGCGCTATGCGGAGGCCTGTCACATGCTGGAGCGCATCGAAAATATGCTGGACATTCTGGCCTGCGGCACGCCGCAGGAGCGCGCCGAGGTGGTGGCCGACTTGCAGAAGGACGACCGGCTCATGCGGATGGAGGCGCGAAACCGACAGATCAGGGAGGAAGCACATGGAACGAAATGAACCGCCGCGCTGGATGCAGGACAAGCACTTCAACGAAGTCCTGTTCTGCGAGGACTTTCTGTCGGCGCACCCGATGGTCTGCGTGGACGGCAGCTTTTTCACCGTGGAGGGCCGCGTTGCTGATGAAGAGGGCATTCGCAAGCAGATTTACGAGATGCTGCGCCCGCATTTTACGAGCGGCACGGCTCGCCGCGCCACAGGTCTTCTCGAAACGCTCAGGCTGGAGGCCTACACGCCGGAGCTGCCCATTCAGGAGGATCGAATCCACATTGCCAACGGCACGCTGTTTCTCAATGGCGAGTTTCGTGCCGAAAAAGAATTCTGCCGCAACCGGCTTCCCATCCGATATGACCCCAGCGCGCCGCAGCCGGTGACATGGCTGCGGTTTTTGTCGGAGCTTCTGGAAGCGGAGGACATTTTGACCTTGCAGGAATACCTCGGCTACTGCCTGATTCCGACGAACCGCGGGCAGGTGATGATGCTGCTCAAGGGCAACGGCGGCGAGGGCAAGAGCCGCATCGGCGTGGTGATGCAGAAGCTGCTGGGCGGCAACATGAAAAACGGAAATATCGCCAAGGTGGAGCGCAGCCCCTTCGCCCGCGCCGATCTGGAGCACGAGCTGCTGATGGTAGACGACGACATGAAGCTGGAGGCGCTGCAATCCACGCACTATCTCAAGTCCCTCATCACCGCCGAAATGCCGATGGACTTGGAGCGCAAGGGCGAGCAGAGCTATCAGGGCAAGATGTACGTCCGGTTTCTTGCCTTTTCCAACGGCGATCTGGAATCGCTCTACGACCACTCGGACGGCTTTTACCGCCGCCAGCTCATTTTGTCGGTGAAGAAAAAGCCGCCGAACCGGGAGGATGACCCCTTTCTCGCGGACAAGCTCTGCGGCGAGATCGAGGGCATCTTCCTCTGGTGTCTCGAAGGGCTGCGCCGCTTGCAAAGTAGTAGCTTCCGCTTCACAGAAAGCTCGCAGACGAAAGCAAACCGCGAGGATGCGCGCCGCGAGGCTGACAATGTGCTGCTGTTCCTGCGCTCCGAGGGCTACATCCGCCTGAAGGCCGACAGCGCCATCCCGTCCGCCGCGCTGTACGGTATCTATTGCATGTGGTGCAGCGACAACGCCTACAAGCCGCGCTCCGCGCGGACGGTGAGCATGACCCTCAAAAAGCACGCCGACGAGTTCGGCCTGGAGCACGACAATCACATCCAGAACGCCCTCGGCAAGCGGGTCAACGGCTTCTGGGGCATCGAGGCGCTGGTCGCGCCGCCGGTTTTATGAGATCAGACACGAAATTCTCCATCCCATCCATCCCAAGCATCCCAAAACCCCCGGATGGATGGGATGGATGGGATAGATGTTTTTCAGTTTACCCGCAAAGGAGGATGCAATGGGAAAATTATATTATAAGGAACTGCCGCTGTTTCACTTGTATGACAGCGATCTGACCGGCACGCAGAAGCTGCTGATGACGCTGCTTCTGGTGGCTCGGTACGATATTTACGACTTGAGCTGCCTTGCGCGGATGCGTCCGGAGGACGTGATCGCCGATCTGGCAGAGCTGAAACGGAAGGGGTATCTGCAAGACAGGTGAGAATCGGAAAGAAATTTGCGCGGTGGCGAAATGATTTTGCGAAACCGCGCTGCTCTGAATTGCGTACCGGCTTCACGGATGCGCGTGGGTTTACACGGAACTCTACAAAGTCACGCGGTTCCGGAACGTCGATACCCCTCACTTACGAAGAAGGCATCGACCGCCGCTTTTCCAGAGAATTTCAGGAAAACAGAATATTACACCATACAGCGAAGCAGGTTTTCGGAAATGCAAACCTGCTTCGCTGTTTTCATCACAAGAATTCGGGAGGATTTTATGAGCATCAGAAATGAAATCAAATCGCAGATCGTCCGTGCCGGATTTACCATGCAGGAACTGGTTGACCGGCTGGCCGAGGAATATGACTGGAG
>OIEN01001291.1_pt1 | contig 11607 bp, 7 predicted proteins | sample 1581741 | NCBI WGS metagenome assembly OIEN01 (sample SAMN01760944, study PRJEB22395) | human gut metagenome | reverse complement strand
GTATCAGTGTCCGTATCGGTATCTGTATCCGTGTCTGTATCGGTATCAGTGTCTGTGTCCGTATCCGTATCTGTATCTGTGTCAGTATCAGTATCCGTGTCTGTATCTGTATCTGTATCTGTGTCAGTGTCGGTATCTGTGTCCGTATCTGTATCAGTATCCGTGTCTGTATCTGTATCTGTGTCAGTGTCAGTGTCGGTGTCAGTATCCGTATCAGTATCGGTATCTGTGTCAGTGTCAGTGTCAGTATCCGTATCGGCATCAGTATCCGTATCTGTGTCAGTATCGGTATCTGTGTCAGTATCAGTGTCTGTATCCGTGTCCGTATCGGTATCTGTATCAGTATCTGTATCGGTATCCGTATCTGTGTCAGTGTCCGTATCTGTGTCTGTATCCGTGTCTGTGTCTGTGTCGGTGTCTGTATCCGTGTCTGTGTCTGTGTCTGTGTCTGTATCTGTATCAGTATCCGTGTCAGTATCTGTATCTGTATCTGTATCAGTATCTGTATCAGTATCTGTATCAGTATCCGAGTCTGTATCTGTATCGGTATCTGTGTCAGTGTCGGTATCTGTGTCCGTATCAGTGTCCGTATCGGTATCTGTGTCAGTGTCAGTATCTGTATCCGTGTCCGTATCTGTATCGGTATCATCATCGCCGTAATCGAAATCATCATCGTCAACAGGCGGATTGAACGGGTTATTACCGAACTCAAGGCTACCATAATAGGACTTGCACACTACCTGACCTTCGTGATGTCGATTTTCAAGACCGTTAACATTTGAATTCGGAGCCAGAACAGCACCGTTAAAGCCGTACATATCAACAACACTTGCATCAGTGATATTAAACAACAGATTTTTATACTTTGCTGTTGTATTAACTTGCTGTCTGTTGATTTGAAGTGATTGTAAAGTAAGATTGAGTCTGGTGTTCTGATCACCCTGCCCACCTGTTATATTGATAAGTACTGTAGCGCCGTCAGGTACATTGATATTAAGGTTAAACGGTCCGTTTCCTGTCATCTGGTTCCACTGATAAATATCAAATGTAAAGACATTAACGCCGCTTTCATAACCGGTGAGATTTAAGTTTCCATAACCACCGTCATATACGCCGGTAGACTGAAGACTTGCAAGATGAGCAGATGATGCACGAAGATATGCAAACGTGTCTGCAAAATTGAATTTGCATTCATCACTGTTAACACCGCCAACCACTGTTGTACCGTTTGTATACTGATTGACATCTCCGAGATTGTTTGCCCATAAATTTCCGGAATTCATCTTTATGTTGGCAGTTCCGCCGACTATAACAGAGGCATATCCGTTTTTGTCATTACGATTAGTGTCCTCTCTGTTTACCTCATACCAACCGCCGTTTGCGGTAACGTTAAGATCGCCGCCTGTAGCTATTCTGCCGCCGCAATCGGCCTGCGTAATAGTTGCATCTCCCTCTGTAAACAGAGTAAAGCCTGCAGCATAGCCGAATACATCGTTATAAACATCTCCGACGAGATTATTGTATACAGAAGACTGGCTGGCGGTTACCGAAGTGTCAAAATCCTCCGCTGATAAAATCGAAGGCAAATCGGTGCTGTAAACACTGTCGGTCACATATGTCTGCGAAGCAGAACTGTCTGTGAACACCTCAGCTTGTCTGAGCTGAGTGCCTGCAGGTCCGCCGAAGAATCTTGTGATCAGCATATTTATCGCAAATACAAATGCGATTATCTTTCTGAGCACTTTCAACTTAGCGTTGAGCTGCGGCTTCTGTGTGTAATTGTCGTAGCTGTTCTGAAGCATCTAAAAGACCTCCTGTTAATATTTCATTAATCAAGAATGATTACTGTTTAACTTACAAATTTTGTAAACTACTGTGTATTTTTACCACAAGTATACTTTTATACATTTTCATTATATACCCGAAATCCGAAAATGTCAAGTATTACCGTTAAAATCGTAAATAATTTTCACGTTACTGCGAATAATATTTGGTTATCACGCCGACCGAATACTTCCTTCAAATATTTTTTCGTCATTTTGCGTTATGAATTAAGTTAAAATAATCTTAAAAGTCATTGCATTTATCGTTTTCCGGTGCTATAATTAATATGTTGAATTTTGTTTACGGACACTGAAATTTACATAAACTAACTACGGAAGGATGATATTAATGTCAGAAGTCAGAGCTGTTCAGAAAACAGAAATGCCCGAGATAAATGCTCAGGCGGCAATCGTTGTTACTCAGCATGAGGGTCGCATACTGCTTGAAAAGAATGCCAGAATGAAACTGTCACCTGCTTTTCTTATTAAAATAATGGCATCTATAATAGCTCTGGAAAAATGTAATCCTAATGATACCGTAACAGTATCGGACAGCGTCATAAAGCAGATTTCGAACTGGAAAGGCTCGGCATCTATCAATCTTGAAGCAGGTGAAAAAATATCTGTACTTGATTTAATTTATTCGATGATGCTGGTTTCAGCCAACGACTCTTTGTTTGCTCTTGCGGAATTCATATGCGGAAGCCTTGACAAGTTTGCCGCAATGATGCAGGAGAAGGCTAAATCTATCGGTGCGGCGGATACAACTGTGACTACCGCTGACGGCAGATTTACAGCGGAGCAGTATTCAAACGCATACGACCTTGCCATCATCTGCCGCTACTGCATGACCAACAGAATGTTCAGAACAATAGCGGCTACCGATAAATATACAATCCCGGCAACGAATAAAAACGGCTCAAGGGATCTGCAGAATACGAATCTTCTTATTAACAGCGGTAACAGAAGATACAGATATGAAACGGCTATTGGCATAAAAAGCGGATATACGGCTCGCTCAAAATCGTGCCTTGCCTGCTCTGCCCTGCCGCCCGCAAACAAATTCGGAGAAGAAGTGCTTGCAATAATACTCGGAGCGGAAAACACAAAGCAGATGAAATACGTTTTCTATGACGCAATAACACTGCTCGACTTCACGTTCAATAATTATGAAGCGCTCAGCGGTAAAAAGCCGGAACAGCAGAATTCCGAAGCGGAAAAATCCATTACCACAGTAGGAAAGCTGTGTGAAATTCTTAATGCTGAGCTTCGCAATGCCGCAGACGTTCCGATTACATCATTTGCCTTCGGTAAACAGAAAATAAAACCCGGCTGTGCGTATTTTGCCGCCGATAAGGAAACGGCTGTTGCCGCATTTGAAAAGGGTGCGTCCGTTATTATCACAACTCAGCCGATAGAGAAGATTCCGAATATTGTTGTGGCGAATCTTGATACCGCTCTCAGCAGGACCGCAGTATTTATAAAGTCGGCACTGGGAATGTGGACAGTAGCTGTTATGGACAGTCCCGAAAAAATAAATCCCCTTTCGATGATAGAACAGATGCTTTCGAGCAAGATGGAAACCGTGCATTCAATTTCCGTTACGAACAACTACAATTCAATGCTCCACGCAATGTTCGCCTCAACGCCTAAAACCGAGGCGGCTGTCATCAATGTTTCGTGCGTAAACGGAGGAAACGTTGAACGTGTTTCGCAGACTGCCAACTTTGATGTTGTGATACTTACAAGCACGGTCGTATCCAAGAATCCGAGGGAACTGACAAAGCCTGAACTTATTGAAGAAAAACTCAAGGTATGCGGCGGAATGAACGAATCGGGTGCGGTCATCATAAATATTGACGATAAAAATCTCGCAGGCATATTCACCATACCGCAGGATATTATCACCATCGGCGTTGATAACAGAATGGCTGATTATTTTGCCGATAACATAGAACTTTCCCATAATAAGATCTCGTTTGATATAATACACGGTGCAGATAATTATCATATCGAACTTTATTCCGATGATAAGCACAGCGTATATCAGGCTCTGGCAACATTTGCACTGGGCGAGATTATGGGCATACCGCCAAAGCAGATAATCCCTGCAATCGAAAAATACCGCCCGTCAACAGGACTTACAACAGTACGCAACGAAAGAGGTATTTATGTAATATCCGATTTTGAAAACGAGGCTGTTGAAAGCGTAGGTGCGGCACTTAAGGAACTCTGCACCATGCAGCTTCCTCCCGATTCAAGAAGAATAGCGGTATTGTCTGAAGTAGGTGACGGTGACGAGCATGAACTTGAAATATACAGGAAGGTCGGCAATATCGTCAACAAGGCAAGTGTAGATATTACGGTTTGCTACGGTGAAACCGCCGCTGAACTGATGAAAACCGCCGATTTAAAAAGCAAATTCGTAATAAAGCTGAACACAAGACAGGCTCTTACAGAATTTTTAAAGCTGAATCTGCGTGATAATGACGCTGTACTTTTCAAAGGCTCGACGGTGACCGAGCTTGACGAAATTATGACGGATGTCACATAAGCAATAACCAAACGGCAGGTATCCCGATTAAATACCTGCCGTAAATTTGTGCTATTTTATACTATACAAAAGCGAAAAATCGAAACATATAAAACGGGTATCGGTAAGTGCCGATACCCGTTGCTGTTTTAATTATACCTATCACTCGGTAGCCGCTGCAAGTCTGGTGTAACCGCTGTATTCGGTAACACCGCCTGCTGTCTTGTATGCGGCTATTCTGAATGTGTATGTTGTGCCTGCTTTAAGTCCCGATACACGACAGGTAACCGTTGCGTTGGATGTCGCATTCAGTATCTGCGTCCACTTACCGCCCTTATACTGCTCAACAACATAGCCCGTAGCGGAATTGTTCTTAGCCCACTGTAAATTCAGCGTGGAAGCAGTACCGCTTTTCTTTATGAACGATGTAACGTTTGAAGGAAGTGTTGTTGCCGCAAGTCTTGTATAGCCACTGTATGCAGAACCGTTGAACGCTCTGATTCTGAAGGTGTATGTCGTGCCTGCCGCAAGACCGTTTACCGTATGAGTAACCGTTGCGTTGTTAGCGGTTCTCAGAATTTCAACCCACTTGCCGCCGGTATATCTTTCAATAGCATAACCGGTCGCATTCGCATTCTTAGCCCACTGTAAAGTAAGTGTAGAGCTTGTAGCGGATTTCCTTGCAAATGAAGCTACATTGCCAGGCTGCGTAGTCTTATCGGTAACAGCCGCAAGTCTTGTGTAGTCGCTGTAAAGAACGGTTGAACCTACTGTCTTATATGCTTTAATGCGGAACGTATAGGTTTTTCCCGCTGCAAGACCGTTTACTGTATGAGTAACCGTTTTGTTGTCAGCGGTCTTCAGTATCTGCGTCCATTTTCCGCCCTTGTACTGTTCAACAATATAGCCGCTTGCAGATGCGTTCTTGGACCACTGTAAAGTGAGCGAAGAACTTGTGGCGGATTTCTTTGCAAACGTTGCCACATTTGTAACCGCTGTGCCTGCCGCAAGTCTTGTGTAATCACTGTATACTACCGAGCTACCCTCGTTTCTGTACGCTCTTATGCGGAATGTATAAACACTGCCTGCGGCAAGACCGTCTGCATTATACGATACTGTGCCGTTACCTGACGTTCTCAGTATCTGCGTCCACTTTCCGCCCTTATATATCTCAAGCTCATATCCGCTTGCAGCCGCATTCTTATCCCACGATATTCCGACAGATGATGTTGTTCCTGATACCCTGCGTACATTACCGACAGCGTCAAGAGTCAGCTTTGATACATAATTATCAATATAGGAGCTGTTGCAAACCGAACACTTATGTATCGTATATCCGTCAGTTGTATATGTCGGTGCAACCACTGAAGTGATATAATTGTGAGGTTTCTTTTCGATTGTTGCCGTTTCAATATGATTGCACTTTGAGCATACTCTGTGCTTTTCGCCTGTTGCTGTACAGGTTGAATCCCTGTCGATTATCCATTCGCCGTATGTGTGTTCTGTGCATTCGGTATCGGAAACGGCATAAGCCTTAATCATCAGATTATTTTTTCCGCTGTCGGTGCAATCAAACCATCCGTACGAAGGATTATATGTATAGAAGCTCTCGCCTTTGTTGGCTTTAAGGCTGTATGTAAGGCCGTTCATACTGTAGCCGTATTCACTGTAAATTCTGACCGTGCCGGAATCCTTGGTTATTTTTGCTACTATCGCAAAAGATTCACCCTTCTTGACCTTTACGGGAGTATCGAACTTCAGCGAATAATAACCTTCGTACTTGACGTTGCTCATTGTGGCGACGGCGGATTTTGTGCCTGATGTGGGATCGCTTGCATTCTGTAAGCCTGTATACACACTCAGCTCGATGTTATTTCCTTCAGAAGTATAGGTCGCTGCTCCCGTAACATATGAATCTTCATCTGCAGTGAACACATTCGCACCGTATATATCAGGTCTGGAATAGCCGAATGAGGCTAAGCTGTTTCCGCCGTCATAGCTGTAACGGGTATCAAAGTAATCATCGGCGCCATCGACCGTAAAGTCATAGGCAATGCCGACACCGCTTATCGACTTATCATAGTATGACAGCCAGAAATATCCGTTATCTCTTGAATATTCTCCCCAGCTGTTCTTGATGAGCCATGCACCGTCACCGGCAGGAGCAGTCTTAAATGCAGACGCAGGTATACTGTCATCCCATCCAACAACCGTTACAGCATGATTTGAAGTATTTTCATTAGGATTATAATAGTAACTGCTTCCATCCTCTCCGAACTTATTATCTGTATAGTTTTCGTTGTAACTCAATGAAGCGGCACCGTAATCCATAATAAGCTGTTTAAACTCATCGTTGTCGCTGTTGTTGTTGATATGAGCCTGGAACACTCCCGTGATTTTTGCAACAGAAGAATTTCTTACCTCATAATACTCGGATTCGGTAAAATTCTTATTAACGATACTCGGCGCATTGTCCTCGCTGTAAGGATAATCACTGTTTTCATTGTAAGGTCCTATGCCGTTCATCAGGCCAAGACCCGCAGCCCATACATTACCACCGAGTGTTAAATAGTCGGTAGCCGATGAAGCTGTGTATGTCGCATAATCGCCCGACGAGTTGAGTTTACCGTAAAGCGACGGATGACTCAGCATATACGCCAGCAGATTTTCCGAAAGGTCTGTATTTCCGGAATTGAACTTATCCGGAAACTCCTTTATCAGTGAAGCCTCGCTTATGGCTGTTGACGAAAAAGCCCAGCAAACACCCCAGTTTCCCTGATTTTTTACAGATGTTATATAACCTTGCTCCACCGCACTGTATTTAGCAGGTGCGGCATAAACGGACAGCGACAACACGCTTGCAGTCACTGCCAGTGCTGTACCAGAAGCACAGATTCTCATTAGTTTTTTATTCATACTTCCTCCTGATGTATATGTAAAATTTGGCTGAATGTCTTTTAACGGTAAAAAACGTTTGTTTTCGACCATTTTACTTATTAATTATACCATTTTACGATGTGACAGTCAATTGATAAATCGTTGAATTTTATGCGACTTTTTTGCACAGAATAGATAAAATTTAAGTTTTTCTCCAAAAAGGGCTTGTATATTTTAGCTAAATATGATACAATTAACTCAAGTCAAAAGGGTATCACCCCTCAGACCCTTGCAAACGGTTTCGCTTGCAAATAAAGTTCAAGGCGTATATCGCCCCGAAAGGAATGAAAGTTATATGACAGTAAACATTACAGCGAAGAAGATTCAGGTTACTCAGGCGTTCTCGGATTACGCAACAAAGAAGATTGAAGCTAAGCTCGATCGTTTCTTCTCAGGTGACGCAGACTGCAAGGTAACACTTTCCGAGCAGAAAAATATGATAACGTGCGAAGTTACAGTCCGCACAGCAGGACTTATATTCCGTTCAGAGCAGAAAGCGGCAGACAAAAACGATGCTTTTGATGCCTGCATAGACCGTATAATAAGACAGATCCGTAAAAACAAGACAAGAGTTGAAAAACAGCTTCACAGCTCATTCAAGGGCAGTTTTGACGATGTTGTTGAAGAACAGGCTGATTTCGAGGTAGTTAAACATAAAAAGTTCAATCTTCGTCCTATGTCGGAGGATGAGGCTATACTTCAGATGAATATGCTTGAACACGCATTCTTCATGTTCAGAAACGCTAAGACCGGAGAGATAAACGTAGTTTACAAACGTGACGACGGCAATTATGCGGTTCTTGAGCCTTCGGAAGCGTAAACGATATAAAGCGTAAAGCTGTATCAACGTAAATAAATAACATACTGCCGTGCAGTGTTCACTGCACGGCAGTAATTCTATTAAAGGAGCGTTATATGAATAAAACAAACTGGGGAATCATCGCAACGGGATCTATCGCCGCAAAGCTGGCCGAAGCCATAAACAGCAATGAAAACTCCGTGCTTTATGCGGTAGCGTCAAGAAGCGAAAATAAAGCAAAGGACTTCGCTGAAAAATTCGGTGCAACAAAGCATTACGGCAGTTATGAACAGCTGGCGGCAGATGAAAATGTCGATGTTGTCTACATTGCCACACCTATGGCTCAGCATTACGAAAACGCAAAAATGTGTATCGAAAAAGGGAAAAACGTGCTGTGCGAAAAGACGATAACCCTTAACTGCAAACAGCTTGACGAGCTTATCGCACTTGCCCAAAAACACAACGTATTCTTTATGGAGGCAATGTGGATGAAGTTTATTCCTGCGTTCAGGCAGGCAAAGGAATGGGTAGCCTCCGGACGAATCGGTGACATAAAGCTTGTCCGTGCAGATCTGTCATCTTTTTGCCCTTACAATCCCGACAACCCGTATGACCGTTTTTATACAAATTCACTCGGCGGCGGTTCTCTGCTTGATCTTGGCGTATATCCGCTGACATTCGCCTGCGACTTTCTTGGATACAAGCCGAAAGAGACAGTAACAAACGCATATATCGGAAAAAGCAACGTAGATTATGACGCTTCCCTGCTGTTAAGATATGAAAACGGAAAATTTGCCGACTCGCATATCGGTTTCGATTTTCTTAAAGACAATTCCGCCTGCATAATCGGCGACAAAGGCAGAATAGTTTTCGGTAACTGGTTCTTCTGCACTTGCTCGGTAAAGCTGTATGATGAGCTTGGCAACCTTGTTGCTGAGCCTGCTATTACTCACGATTGCAACGGCTATGAATATGAGGTGCGTGAGGTGGAACGCTGTCTTGACGAAAACAAAAAGCAGAGCGATATAAATCCGTTGTGGCAGACAAGAGCCGTCCTTGAAATTATGGACAATTGCCGCAAACAATGGAACTTGAGATTTGACGGAGAATAAAAGCATACCCCTTGCAAATTTACTGCAAGAGGTATTTGTCAGTTTACCTTTATCTTGTCCAGCACCTCTCCGACCTTATCGTGTATGGCAAGGTCTGCCCTGCTGTCATAAGGAGTGGCAGACATATTGATAAGCACCAGATTTCTGCCGCTGAAATAACGTATAAATCCCGCCGCAGGATATACGGTAAGCGAAGTTCCGCCGATAATCAGCGTGTCACAGCTTTCTATCGCCGCCAGCGCACCGGTTACCGTCCTGTCGTCGAGATTTTCGCCGTACAGCACAACATCAGGCTTTATTATTCCGCCGCATTCGCAATGAGGCACTCCTTCTGACTTGAGAATATCCTCTGCACTGTAGCTTTTTCCGCATTTAAGGCAGTAGTTTCTGTGAACGCTTCCGTGCAGTTCATAAACCGTTTTGCTTCCTGCCGCCGTATGAAGTCCGTCAATATTCTGCGTTATGACCGCAGTCAGCTTTCCTGCCCTTTCAAGCTCGGCCAGCTTCAAATGCGCCTTGTTCGGCTTTGCGTCAAGGCACAGCATTTTCTCACGGTAAAATTCAAAGAATTTCCCGGTATGCTCAAAGAAATATTCGTGGCTTAAAAGTTTCTCCGGCGGAACATCATATTTCTGATTATATAATCCATCTGCCGAACGGAAGTCGGGGATACCGCTTTCAGTAGACACTCCCGCACCGCCGAAAAACACTATAGATCTGCTCTCATCAACAATCTGCTGCAACGTTTTCATAAAAAGACCCTCTTTCAGATTTCCTCGCCGTTATCATGGCAGAAATGACACTCTCCGCAAAGCTCGCCGTGTCCGTATATCTCTTTTATTATACTCCAGTTGTCAAGCATTTTCTTTGCCACCGCAGGATCGTACATAAGTCCGATATTCTTTTCTATTTCATTTCTGACTATATCAAGCGGAAGCGCTTTTCTGTAGGCTCTTGCCGACGCCATTGCATCAATCGAATCACATACGGCAATTATTCTTGCGCCAATCGGGATCTCATCCGCCTTTGCGCCGAACGGGTAGCCATTTCCGTCATATCTTTCGTGGTGATGAAGTATTATTGCGGATATTCTCGAAAAGCTGGGCGACTTTGACAGTATATCCGCTCCTATCTGCGAATGCTGTTTCATCAATGCCCATTCTTCATCGTCAAGCCTGCCGGGCTTCAGCAATATGGAATCGGGTATTCCGATTTTTCCTATATCGTGCAGATGAGCGGCTATATGTATTTCCTGTATTTCGTCATCCGCAAGTCCCAGCATTTTTGCAAGGGCAGTAGCCGTATCGCTGACCCTCCTCGAATGATCTCCCGTATACGGATCTCTCGCATCAAGTGCAGACGATATACACTCCACAAACTCGTGATATAATTTGTTGTCCTGTGTAATTATACTGTTGGCGTCGATAATTTTCGGTTGTTCCTGCTCCACTCTGACATTCCTCTTTTCTTTCCCGTAACCGCCGTATGTAAGTTAGTTTAAGGCAACCGTTATATAAAATTAAATCGTTACACATTTTCTGCGGCAACGTGCTTTTCTTTTATATGCTTTTTCAGTTTGTCAAACGATTCGGAGCTTATATCGTGTTCCAGCTTACACGCATCCTCTGCGGCCGTTTTTTCGTCTACGCCTATACCGATAAGCCAGTCGGTAAGCACTCTGTGACGTTCATATATACGCTGTGCTATCTCCTCGCCGGGTTCTGTAAGCGTTATATAGCCGTCCTTGTCCACCTCGATAAAACCGCCGCTTCTGAGTATACTCATAGCACGGCTTACACTCGGCTTTGAAAGCTCCATTTCGTGTACTATATCAATAGAACGTACTTCTATCCCTCTTTCTCTGAGAACAAGGATAGTTTCAAGATAGTTCTCGCCCGATTCGTGAATACCTGGCATTAATGCACCGCCTTTCAGTTTGGTTAATTCTGTCGGTTAGTCACCGCTTATTCGTTGTTATTATAGCATTAAATTAAGTGGCTGTCAAGCCACAGTGACGGTACGCCACTGTTTTGCAAAGCAAAACTATTTAATGCTAAAACGTTCTCAGCCATTGCGTAGCAAGCCACATATTATGCGGCGAAATCGTCTTTTGACGATTTCAGGCTGAGGTTGTTATAACACGATTTTAATGTGCCGTCAAGGCACAGCGGCAATTTGCCGCAAGTTTTGCCTTTGGCAAAACAAAATCGTGTTTCAACGTTCTCGGACAGGTGCGCATGCACCTCCGCATTTTTATGCGGTAAATCATCGTCAGATGATTTTAGTCCGAGGTTGTTATAACATTAAATTAAGTGGCTGTCAAGCCACAGTGGCGGTACGCCACTGTTCAGGTTGTAGAAAAAGTCTGTTTTTGAAATAAACTTCTGATTTATTATCCCTATC
>OIEN01001284.1_pt1 | contig 11630 bp, 8 predicted proteins | sample 1581741 | NCBI WGS metagenome assembly OIEN01 (sample SAMN01760944, study PRJEB22395) | human gut metagenome | reverse complement strand
AACAGTTTCTAGGATGGGGCAGTGAAAAAATAAAATATATAATCCCCGACGAGATGGGGCGGACGTCTTTAAATTTTTTTTAATAGTTCCACAAACTACAATTATAATAATCTAAATTTATACATATAATTATAAGAGGTGTTGCATTTGAATGCTAAAGTAAAATATTGGACAACTGTTGCAAAAAATATAGCCATATTTTTATTATCTCTTATATTGCTATTTATACTTTTAAAATTGGCTGTATTTTACATGCCATTTTTAATTGGATTTATAATATCATTAATGATTGAACCACTTATAAGAAAACTCGCTAATAAAACTGGGCTAGCGAGAAAAACCAGTGCAATTATTATGATGATAATAATTTTTTCAATATTAATAGGATTAATAGTATGGGGAGTAATAGCATTAATTACAGAGAGTTCCCATTTATTAGAAAGCTTAAACATTTATATAGAAAAAATATATACTTTTATGCAAAGCTTTAAAATTGACGACATCAATTTACCAGGAAAAGTTATAGAAATTCTTGAAAATTGTACATCTAAACTTTTAAATTCAGTTACTACATTTACAACCAAATTCCTAACCAACACTTTACAAAAAGTTACATTAATACCAATAGTTTTTATTTATATAACAATTACAATACTTTCAACATATTTTTTATGTGCTGATAAATTTTATATATTAGACCAAATAGAGCATCATGTTCCAAGATTATGGGTAAAAAGATTTATAAAACATTTAAGAGATATAACTTCTGTACTTGGTAATTATTTAAAAGCAGAAGCAATATTAATTGTAATATCATTTTTTATAGTGCTAATAGGACTATATATAGGAAAATTTGCAGGACTAGAAATAGAATATCCATTACTTTGTGCATTAGGAATTGCATTTGTTGATGCGCTTCCAATACTTGGTTCTGGTACAGTAATGATACCTTGGGCAATATTCTCATTTTTAGATGGGAATATATCACTAGCTTTATTGTTAACTGGATTATATATTTTTACATTAGTAGTAAGACAAATGATAGAGCCAAAGCTTGTTAGCAATAAAATAGGAATACATCCAATTTTTACATTAATTGCAATGTATACTGGATTTAAATTTATTGGAATTATCGGACTATTTTTAGGACCAATTATTCTAATAATCTTGAAGAATATTTTTGCTACAATGATTGATGATGGAATTGTGAAAACTATTTTTAATAGAGGGTAAACAAATTTAAGCAAAATATTGCAAGAACTGACATTTTATGTTAAACTATTATTAATGACTTTTTATCATGCGTTGGCTATTGTCAATGCGATAATGTCAAATAAGTTTAAGGAGGCGTTTTTATGGGATGTAAATCCCGGTTTTACGTCGACATCATGGATATCCATGATAAAGTGACAGGATCCTGTCACTTATGTGTTACTAATCAACCATATGGAGAAAGGTTGAAATTTGTTGTAGATAGCGGCATATTTCACCAGGAAGAAGGAGATGAATTAAATAAAACATTCCCTTTCAATGCGTCTGACATTGAATTTTGTCTTATTACACATAACCATGTTGACCATACTGGTCGGCTACCACTTTTGGTAAAAAATGGATTTAGAGGCAAAATCTATGCAACAGAAACAACATGCAATCTCTTGCCAGAGGCTCTGAATGACAGTTGTTCTGTATTAAAGAGCAGAGCAAAAAATTTAGGAATTAATCCAATTTATGAAGAAGAAGATGTTGCCTGTGCAATTAATCTTTGCACTCCATGTCCCTATGACGAAACAATCCAAATTACGGAAAACATTAGAGTTAATTTCTTTGAAAATGCTCATTTGCCTGGCGCAGCTATTATCCTGGTAAGAATCAGTTATCCTGAATGTGAAGATATTAATCTTCTTTTTACCGGAGATTATAACAACAAGAATGTATTTCAAAACGATGTTCATATTCCCCAGTGGGTGTTTGACTTACCAATTACGGTAATTCAAGAATCTACCTATGGTGATACAGATTCATCGGAAGTTGAGCCTTGCTTTGACAGAAATGTTCTGAAAGCTGCCCAAGAAGGTTGGACGGTTTTAGCACCAGTTTTCTCCTTGGGCAGAGCACAGGAAATCTTGTATAGGCTTAAATGCCTACAGGATTCAGGCAAATTGGATACTAACATTCCAATTTACCTGGATGGTAAACTTGCTCTAAGATACACCAATATGTATCTTAGAGGACTTGTTGGAATTCGTGAAGAAATGAGGGACTTTTTACCTGAAAATTTTAGTTACGTAGATAAAGTCCTTAGAAATTCTTTACTGAATGAAAACAACTCTTGCAAGATTATTTTGACTTCTTCAGGTATGGGATCTTATGGACCGGCTAGGTCCTATATTCCAGCATATCTTGGAAGGCAAAAAGTGTTAATCCATTTCACTGGGTATACTGCACCAGGGACCATGGGAAGAAACATCAAAGATACTCCTGCTGGCGAAGCTGTCAATGTTGCAGGATTACTAATCACAAAGAGGGCTAAGGTTGAATACACATCTGAGTTTTCGGCACATGCAAGGGCAGATATCATGATTGATTTTCTTAAACAGTTTTCTAATTTGAAACTGGTTTTGGTAAATCATGGTGCACCTGAAGTGAAAGAAAAGTTTGCTGCAAGAATACTAAATGAAGTAGACAGCAAATATGTTGGCGTATTGAACCGAGATACTCTTTTTAGAGTTAACTCTTGGGGGTTGGTAAAAACTATTCCAACCAAATTTATTTGATAGTCAAAATTTTGTCTGTACTTTTCAGACACACGTAAGAAAAATTAGTAAGGCATATTTATATATGCCTTACTACTACGAAGGAGGGATACTTAATGTCTCAGGATACTTTTGATTTAGCAACTTCTATCATTATTAGAGAATTACAAGAAGAAGCAGAGAAAATTGGAGTAGACCGGGTAAACTCAACTATGCTTTTAAGAGCTTTACTTGAGGCAGATGAAAGTCCGCTTTACGATGCACTTATGGCACAAGTAGTAGATTTCACAATCTTTCCAGAAATGATAGATGAGACTTATGCTTATTTACCAGATTCTCGGGAAGATGATGAAGAATCAGAAGAAAAAGAAGAGGGGACTACTGATGCTAAAAAGGAGGAAGATTCCGAAAAAAGTGTTCTTCCTCAGATTACCTATCTTGACCAAGGCAAAATGAAAACCATTTATTTTGATGAGGACTTGGCAGAGGTTATCGGAGCAGTTGCTACATGTGCTGAACTAGAGGAAACAGTTACTACTTGGCGTCTTACTGCGTTCCTAGTACATGTAATGCCACACGATGTCCGTATGGTTCTTAGAACATTTGGCATTAAAACCAGTCTACTAAAAACATATTTTTCTCAGGACACTCATGTACAAGATGAGGAAGTCACTGGAGTTAAGCTCCCTGGTGAACTTAGAAGCTTCGTAAGAAACCTCAATGCGGAACTAATGGACGAAACGTGTGATATTTCCGGAAGAGACCGTGAGTGTAACCTCGTCTGGCAAACTATGATGAAGCAAACAAAAAGAAATGTTGCTTTGATTGGTGAACCCGGTGTAGGTAAAACTTCTATTGTGGTAAAAATGGTTCATGATATTTTGAACGAAACTTGCCCTAAGGAGTTCAAAGGCTTTACGGTTTTGGCGTTGGATGTTACATCAAGTGTAGCTGGAACTATGTACCGAGGGCAGGCAGAAGAACGTTTTTCTGCCTTGGGTGATTATTTAAACAATCAACCAAATATCATTCTATTCATTGATGAAATGCATCTAATAAATGGTGCAGGTGCATGCAGAGAAGGCGAAATTGACCTTGCAAATACCTTAAAACCGATTCTTTCTGGTGGTAAGGTTCGAGTTATTGGCGCAACTACACGAGATGAATATGAAAAATATTTCGCTCGTAATGGCGCCTTGAAACGTCGATTCCGGCCAGTTTATGTGAAAGAACCCAAAATGAAAGAGGTTTATTCAATGCTTAAAAAGAGCATTGAAACTCTTAGCAATTACCATGGTGTTTCTATCACAAAAGAAATGGTTAATTTTGTTATTCTGAATGCAGCATGTTTCCATAACGAAACATGCAATCCCGACCGTACAAAGGACCTCATCGACTTGTCAATGGTTGCTGCGAAACAGGCAGGAAAAACTTCAGTTGACAGAGAATCTGTACTTGCAAATTTTGATTACCATTTAAAAGAATTTGCAAAAATGAGTGACCGAACTAAACGCTCTACTGCATATCACGAGGCTGGCCATTGCTTGGTTTCGCTATGTTCTAAGGAACTGAGCAATTATGATGTACTTGCAGTTTCTATTATGCCTAGCGATTCCTATTTGGGAGTAACTGTTTATGAGAGTAATGATGTTACTCCTGAACCTACAAAGGAATACTATATTGATAGTATTGCAGTGGATTTGGCTGGACGTGTGGCAGAGAAAATGTTTACGGGGACAATTACTTCTGGAGCATGCAAGGACATTGAAATGGCAACTAAACAAGCCCATAATCTTGTTTCCAAGTTTGGTATGGTTGAGTTTGGTAAAAACAGAAACTTTACTGAGGAAACTACGAATGAGAAGGTGAAAGACCGAATCAATGAGGAAATTGATAAAATTATTAGTCAAGCAATGCAACGCGCGGAAGACATCCTTAGCATAAATCATGAAGCTTTGGACCGTTTAGTAGAGGCTCTTATGAAAAATGGCATTGTTGGTCCTAATGATCTCAAGAAAATTCTGAAAGGTATCCAAAAAATATAATCCCTAAAACCTCCTCTGGCTATGCCAGAGGAGGTTTTCCTAATCACTTCATATAATATATATGAGGTGATTTTTTTGAAAGAAAGGGAATATAATTCATATAATAAAACAATATACGATTATAATTTCCAAAAAATTAGATTTATTCATATTGAAAAAGTAAGATTTTGGTGACAATTTTCTTGTAAACTGGTTAAGCTTATGATAAAATACAACAAAAGGAGAAGTTTACAAATGAATAAAAGGGAACTAAGAAAAAAGAGAAAAAAGAATAGAAAACTATATCCAATTTATTCTAGTATTGGTTTGGATTACATGTTCTATTATGGAATAAAAGTATTATTTTTATCTGAAGTTAAAAATATAACAAATACCCAAATCGTTTTAGCAACTTCACTTTTTGCATTATTTTCAATAATAACACAGATTCCATTAACAATATTAATTGATAAAATTGGTAAGAAAAAAGCATTAATTTTAGGAAATTTGATAAATGTATTTTCAATGTTTTTGATTATAATTTGTCCTAATTTTGGATTTTTCATATTTGAAGAATTCTTTAGTTCAATTGCAACAAGTATAAAGGGCATAACAGAGGCAAGTATATTAGATTTATCAATCCCTAAATTTAATAAAAAAGGAGAATTTTATACTAAATTAAAAAGAACTGGATATTCAAAATATTGCTATATGTATGCTACATCTACTGTAATAGCAGGATTTTTATATAAAGTAAACCCATATATTCCAGTTGTTCTTTGCATGGGATTTTGTATATTAGCTACTATATTGTCATGCTCATTTGTTGAAATTAAAGAGAATACTCAGGAGGAAACCCCTATAGAGTATGTTGAAAATTTAAAAAATAGTTTCAAGTTTATTTTTAAATCTAGCCGTTTAAAGGCATTGCTAATTAGCCTAGGACTAATTTGGGGGTTAATGTGTTTGTATGATACATATCAAGTAATACTTTTAAAAGAACATGGAGTGTCTTCTATGTTTATAGGCTTTATTTTAGCAATATTCCAAGTAACAAGAGGGAAAATGTCTAAATTCTCTGGAAAATTAAATACAAGGTTTAAAAATAAAACACTTACTACTATGAGCTTAATGATAACGATAAGCTTCTTAGCTGCAGGATTTATATCAATGTTGAACATCAATTTAGTATTATTGGTAATTGCTGTAATTTTAGCAGGAATAACTGTTTCTAGCACAGAGGGAATTTATCAAATTATAAAAAGTAGATATTTAAATAATTTCTCAAATTCCAAAATTCTACCTAAAATTTATGCAGCAAATACAATAATTAATAATTTACTTAGAATGATAATTGGGTTTATAGGAACATTAATATTAAGTCGTTTTAATATTACATATACAATGATTATTATTGGAATATCTTTTACAGTGGTTATATACTTGATTTTCTACTACATGAAACCAAGAGTGGGATTAAAACCTGACCAATATAAAGTAGAGGATATAAAATTAAAAGTCTAAAAATTCAATTTAGATTAAAGACATTTTAATTTTTTTGTGATATAACTATATAAATTAAAATAATGAAAGAGGTTATTTATGAAGGATATAAAAATTTTTAAAGCAACAGAACTTAAGGATATTAGGGAAATTGTTTATAATTCCGTAAAATTATATGGTGAACAAGTTGCATATGTTATAAAACATAAAGAAAATAAGGATGTTATTTATGAGAATATAACATATAAAAAACTATTAGAAGATATAAATAAACTTGGAACTACTTTTTTTGATATGGGATTTCAAAAAAAGAGAATTGCTATAATAGGGAAAAACAGATATGAATGGGCACTAACGCATTTAGCAAATATACTAGGCGGAATTGTATCAGTTCCATTAGATAAAGACTTACAATATGATGAATTAGAAAATTCATTAATCAGAAGTAAAGCAGAGTGTATAGTTTTTGATGAAAAACTTGCAGATATGGTTGCTGAAATTGAAAAAAACGGTAAAACTAATTTAACTGAATTTATATGCATGAGTAAAATAGAAGGAAGAACATCGGTTAGAGAGCTGGTAGATAGAGGAGAAGAGTTATTAAAGCAAGGAAAAAAGGATTATTTAAATGCTAAAATAGATGAAAATGCAATGAACATATTATTATTTACGTCTGGAACAACATCAAACTCTAAAGCAGTAATGCTTTCTCAAAAAAATATTGCATCTAATATATATGCAATGCAACGAGTAGAAGATATGAGAAGCACAGACACCAATATAGCATTTTTACCGTTTCACCATATATTTGGCTCAACGTGTATGATAATGATGCTTGCTCAAGGTATAAAAACTGTATTTCCAGATGGATTAAGATATATAAAGCAAAACCTAAATGAGTATAAAGTATCATTATTTGTTGGTGTGCCTGTTTTGATTGAAGCTATTTATAAAACAATAATGAAAGAAGTAGATAAACAAGGTAAAACTAAATTAATAAAAATTGCAATGAAAATAAGCAATTTTCTAATGAAATTCCATATTGATATAAGGAGAAAATTATTTAAACAAGTATTAGATGCTCTTGGTGGAGAATTAAGACTAGTTATTTCTGGTGGAGCTCCTGCAGACCCACAAGTTTCAAAAGGTTTTACTAATTTGGGTGTAGACATAATTCAGGGGTATGGTTTAACGGAAACAGCACCTGTTATATGTGCTGAAACAAAAGTAGCATTAAGAAATGGCTCGGTTGGTGTTCCAATGATAAACGACACAATTGAAATTGTAGATCCAGACAAGAATGGAATAGGGGAAATAAGAGTAAAAGGACCAAATGTAATGTTAGGCTATTATGAAATGCCTGAAGAAACAAAGGCAGTTTTGAAAGATGGATGGTTTTATACAGGAGATTTAGGGTATTTTGACAAGGATGGTTTTTTATTTATAACTGGCAGAAACAAGAATATGATAGTATTAAAAAATGGCAAAAAAGTATTCCCAGAAGAATTGGAAACACTAATAAATAGAATAGATTTAGTAAAAGAATCTATGGTTTTTGGGTTACCAGATGAAAAAGACAAAAATGATGTTATGTTATCTGTAAAAATTGTATATAATGAAGAAGAAGCCAAAGAAAAATATGAAGGCAAAACAGAAAAAGAATTGTATGAAATAATATGGAATAAAATCAAAGAACTAAACAAAACCTTCCCAAGGTATAAACATATTCAAAAAATGATATTAACAAAAGAAGAACTAATAAAAACAACAACTAAAAAAGTAAAAAGACAAGAAGAAATGAAGAGAATATTGAAAGAAGTTTAAATGAGAAAACAGCCGTGATTTTTTTAATAAATCACGGCTGTTGGTACATATGTGTCATCTGGTGGGGAAACTTGGGCATTTTCTGGCTCATCCACAATATTAATTTTGGTGATTCTAAGTACAGGGATTTCCCCATGATAATTACCCTTTTCAATAGTACCTGTAATTTCAACCCATGTTCCATCTGCAAAGCTTTTGGAATTTTTACAACTACACAAAAAACCCACAACTAAAGTCTCATTTTTACGGCTAGTTGTCATATCTCTTGCAAGAACAAACTCATTCTCTTTAAAATCAGAATTCCTATAGACATAACCTGTAAAACAAATACTTTGCCCTATATAATCATTTAAGTTTTCATAAACAGATTTTAAAATGTTAGTATAATTACTTGCTTCAATAACTGAAACCTCTGGTACAGCCATTTCATCTCGCACTCTAAAACTCTCCGATAAAATTTTATAAATAGAAATAATAAAGAAAATTGTAATAATAATAGACATAACTATAAAGGCTATTTTCACAATATTTTTTGAATTTATTTTAACATTACAAATAAACATGATTCCTCCTTTTAAAATTTATTAACTGAGCGTTAAATTTTTATTCCTTTTATTGCAATATATGCTAAATCGTGATATATTATGAAAATGAATTGAAAAAAAGAAAGGATGATTTATTCGCCATGGGATTAATTAGTAAAATGTTTGGAACTTATAGTGAAAGAGAAGTAAAAAGAGTAAAACCTCTTGTAAATAAAATAAATGCTTTAGAACCAGAAATACAGAAATTAACTGATGTAGAGTTAAAGGAAAAAACAAATGAATTTAAAAATAGATTAGAAAAAGGAGAAACATTAGATGATTTACTTCCAGAGGCTTTTGCAGTTGTAAGAGAAGCATCAAAAAGAGTACTAGGTATGAGACATTTTGATGTTCAGTTAATAGGTGGAATTATTCTTCACCAAGGTAGAATTGCAGAAATGAAAACAGGAGAAGGAAAAACTCTTGTTGCAACACTTCCAGTTTATTTAAATGCTCTAACAGGGAAAGGCGTACATGTAGTTACAGTAAATGATTACCTTGCAAAAAGAGATAGCGAGTGGATGGGTAAATTATATAAATTTTTAGGACTATCAGTTGGTTTGGTTATTGCTGGTATGAAACCAGAGCAAAAAAGAGAAGCCTATAATTCAGATGTAACTTATGGAACAAACAACGAATTTGGTTTTGATTATCTAAGGGATAATATGGTTATTTATAAAAATCAATTAGTTCAAAGAGAACTAAATTATGCTATTGTTGACGAGATAGATAGTATTTTAATAGACGAAGCACGTACACCACTTATTATATCTGGAACAGCAGAGGCTTCATCAGACTTATATAAAAAAGCAAATGATTTTGTAAAAAGACTACAATCAAAAGTTTTAGTTGAAGAGGATGTAAAAGATGAAGAACAATCAGAAGATAATGAAAAGTTTGATTATATTATAGACTTGAAAGCAAAATCTGCGACATTAACAGCCAAGGGTATAAAGAAAGCAGAAGAATATTTTAAATTAGAGAATTTAAATGATATAGACAATTCTGAAATAGTTCATCACATAAATCAAGCTTTAAGAGCAAACGGCATTATGAAAAAAGATATTGATTACATTGTAAAAGATGGAGAAGTTTTAATTGTAGATGAATTTACTGGAAGAATTATGTATGGAAGAAGATATAACGATGGATTACATCAAGCAATCGAAGCTAAAGAAAATGTAAAGATTGCAAACGAATCTAAGACTTTAGCAACAATAACATTCCAAAACTATTTTAGAATGTATGAAAAACTTTCTGGTATGACTGGTACTGCAATGACAGAAGAAGATGAGTTTAGAGAAATATACAATTTGGATGTTATTAGTATACCAACAAATAAGCTAATGATAAGGATTGATAAAAATGATATTATTTATAAAAACGAACGTGCTAAATTTAAAGCAGTTGTAAATGATATTAAAGAAAGTTACCAAAAAGGTCAACCAGTATTAGTTGGTACTGTTTCCATTGAAAATTCTGAAAAATTAAGCAATATATTAAATAAAGAAGGCATTAAACATCAAGTTTTAAATGCAAAATATCACGAAAAAGAAGCACAAATTATAGCACAAGCAGGTAAATATGGAGCAGTTACTATTGCTACAAATATGGCTGGTCGTGGTACAGATATTATGCTTGGCGGTAATACAGAATTTATGGCTAAACAAGAAATGAGAAAACAAGGAATAAGTGAAGAATTAATTGAGCAATCTACAACTCATAATGAAACTACTGACGAAGATATTTTAAATGCTAGAAAATTATTTAATGAACTAGAAAGCAAAATGGCAGACAACATAAAAGAAGAAAAAGAAAAAGTAATTGCTGCAGGTGGTTTGAAAATAATTGGTACAGAAAGACATGAATCAAGAAGAATTGATAACCAGCTTCGTGGACGTAGTGGACGTCAAGGAGATATTGGTGAATCTAGATTTTATATAGCTCTTGATGATGACCTAATGAAAATATTTGGCGGAGATATGATTACAAACCTTTACAATACTTTAAACGCAGATGAAGATATGCCAATTCAAGCAGGCTTTTTATCTAAAGCAGTTGAAACAGCCCAAAAGAAGGTAGAAGGCAAACACTTTAGTATAAGAAAACATGTATTACAATATGATGACGTAATGAATATACAAAGAGAAATTATATATAAACAAAGAAGAGAAGTTTTAGATGGCAAAAACTTAAAAGACTATATTTCAAATATGATGAATTCAGTAGTGCAAAATATGGTACTTACTCATATGAATGGGGAAGAAGGGGCTAATGCAGAAGGACTATTATTAGATGCTAAAAATATTTTGAATATAGAAAAAATTGATAGTATAAAGTCAAATGATACCCAAAAAATTATTGAAGAACTAGAAAATAAAGTACACGAAATGTACAGCCAAAAGGAAGCAGAATTTGGAGAAAATGATTTAAGAGAATTAGAAAGAGTAGTACTTCTAAAAGTTGTTGACCAGAAATGGATGAACCATATAGATGCAATGGACGAATTAAAAAATGGTATAGGCTTAAGAGCATATGGACAAAAGAATCCAGTTGACCAATATAGAGCAGAAGGCTCTGAAATGTTTGAACAAATGGTAAATGACATAAAAACTGATGTTGTAAAAATATTATTACATTTAAACAAAGTAACAAAAGTAGAAAGAACATCTAATGTAAAAATAACAGGTCAAGGACTTGAAGGAGTAAATACAGGAGCACCTCAAACAGCAAAACCAAATACAACAGTAAGCCATACACCAGTAAAAAATGATGGACCACAAGTAGGAAGAAATGACCCATGCCCATGTGGAAGTGGCAAAAAGTACAAAAACTGTTGTGGTAAATAACCTCGCAAACCCTTATAAAATAAGGAATTGTTAAAAATAGAAAAAATGATAAATTTGTCCACAGATGACAATTTGTCCACGATTTGTCCACAT
>OIEN01001283.1_pt1 | contig 11632 bp, 10 predicted proteins | sample 1581741 | NCBI WGS metagenome assembly OIEN01 (sample SAMN01760944, study PRJEB22395) | human gut metagenome | reverse complement strand
ACTTTGAAATGAGTTTTGCAACTGATGAAGATGTATATAAAGTTGGTGAAAAAGTTTTCTATGATGTATTTAATACATTTAGTGAAAAGTATGTAAGTCCAGCGCCTTTTAGAAGAATTAAGTTTAAGGATGCAATACTTAAATATGGTAGTGATAAACCAGATTTAAGAAATCCTTTAATTATCGAAGATATATCTGATATTATGGTTAAAAGTGAATTTGCTCCGTTTAAAGATACAGTTGTTAGATGTATTAAGGTAGAAAACATTGAAAAATCTAATTCATGGTATAAATCAATGGAAGAATATGTAAAAGGTATTCATGGTAATTTGGGTTATATTCAAGTTAAGGCTGATATGGAATTAAAATCATCTTTAACTAAATTTATGAGCGATGAAGTTAAAAATGAATTAATTAAAAGAATGGATTTACATGAAAATGATGCTTTGTTTATAGTTGCTGATAAAAATAGATGTGCCAGAATAATGGGAAATTTACGTACTAAATTAGGACAAGAACTTGATTTAATTGATAAAAACAGATATGAATTTTGTATTATAAATGATTTTCCATTCTATGAAGAAAATGAAGAAACTGGAGCAATTGAATTTTCTCATAATCCATTTAGTATGCCAAAAGGTGGATTAGATGCTTTAAATAATAAAAATCCTTTTGAAATTGAAGCGTTCCAATATGACTTTGTTTGTAATGGTTATGAAATGGCTTCTGGTGGAGTTCGTAATCATTCTCCAGAAATACTAAAAAAAGCTTTTGAATTAGTTGGATATGGAGAAGATATTGTAAGAAGCAAATTTCCAAGTTTATATGAAGCGTTTAAATATGGTGCACCTCCACATGCTGGTATGGCTCCAGGTATTGATAGAATTATTATGTTATTAAAAGATGAAGAAAATATCAGAGAAATTGTGCCATTCCCAATTGGCGCAAATGGTGCTGATGCTATGATGGGATGTCCTAGTGAAGCTTTCCCTGAACAATTAAAAGAAGCTCATATTAAACTTGATTTATAACGAGGTTTTATGTTAAAAAGGGTTGATTTAGAAACATTAAATATTAAAAACGCTTATTTCCATTTTACTAAAACTGAAAACATAAAGAGAATTTCTGATACTAATTTAATACCAAAGATTGGGAAAAATGCTGAAATGATTGAAGAGAATGAAAAAATCTTTTTCTCAATTGGTGCTGATGGAGTTTTAAAACTTCATGATGTTTGGCTTAAATGGATGATGAATAGAATGTTTGGTGAAGTTAGTTTAAGAAAAAAATATGATGATGATGAGTATAGAAATAAACTTTATGAATGGACTGATGAATTTTTAAATAAAAAATATAAAATGGATGTTTCAAAAAAGAATGCTTTATTTACAAAATATTATCATGAAATGTTAGAATGTAGTTATCTTTTGCTTGAGTTAACAGATGGATATGACTACGATAAAAATGATTATTATGAAGTAAAAGTGAGACTTAATTGTAATCCGGATTCATTAGAATATTCTTTTATGAAAGAAATGTATGGTAGCTATAGTGATGTTTCTAGTAATAAGATGGAATTATGGAATATGCACATGATTAAGAATAGGTATGTTAAACCCCGTTTTATTAGAATAGTTACTATAAATAATAAAGAAGTTAATGTTATTGACGTTTTAAAGTTTATGTATGATAAATATAAAAATGTTGACTTTGATTTATTGGATGATTTTATGGTTTGGCTAAAAACAAATGAAGAAAGGTAAAATGCCTTTCTTCATTTATATTTCTTCACGATCAATATTATTACTAGATAATATTCTATTTTTATTTTTCTTGCTTACAAATATAATTTCATAGTTGCACGTAGAAGCAATTTTTTCAATTGTTTCAAAATTAATATCTGTTTTTTCTCTTTCATAATCACTTAAGGTTGTTCTACCAATAAATATTTTTTTGCTTAATTCGTCTTGAGTTAAACTGGATTCTCTACGCATAGTTTTAATTATTTTGCCTATCATTTTTATCACCAGTATTATTGTCGCATTATTCCACAAATTTTACTTGAAATGTGGAGAAATACGGAGTATAATATAGAATATGATATGGAGTAGTATATGAAAAAGAGATGGTTATTTGTTGTTATTATTGGAATTTTAATTTATTTTATTTTAAATTTTGAAAGTGATATTAGTGAAGAAACTATTACTTTTAAAAATAAAAATGATAGTTTAATGTCAATTATGTTAGAAACCGAGGTAAAATCTGGCATTTATGAAAAGTCTTCAGGAGGTGGTTGGCCAACTGATGGATACAAATTTAATACAGAATTATCAAAATGTGATAATGGCGGAGAATTAACTTGGGATAATGATAAGAAAATAGTTGTGATGACCGCGGATAGTATTAATAAATGTTATGTATACTTTGATTTAAGTGAACAGTCTTTGTCTGATTATGTAATATCACAGTTTACAGGAATACAGGGAGAAAATGCCATGTATTATCATGATTCAACACTCGCAAATGGAGCAAGTGATAATTCATATAGATATGCAGGGGCAGATTATGTATTAACAGATAAAGCTAAAAATGCTGGGTATACTAGTGTTTTATCAGGCCAGTGGTTAAATAATTCTGTAAATCTAATTGGAATATATTGCAAAGGCAAAGAAAATGCTTATGTTCTTTATAGTTGTTCAACTGATGATTATTATTACAAAGTAAAATATGATACTACCACGGAATTTACAACATATCACGAAGTTATACAAAAAGCATATAATGATGGATATATCGATTATAATGTGAAGAATTTTGTGTGTTTTGGTAGTGATGAGGTTCCATGTCCAACAAACAATTTATATCGAATAATTGGAGTATTTGAAGATAATTATCATGGAGTAAGTGGACAACAATTAGTTAAATTAATTAAATGGGATTTAGGAAATGATAATGATTTAGGAACAAATGGAGACGCTTTAAATAATTTCCCATACGGATTTTTTCTTGTTTACAAAGGAGTTGAATCTGAAAATCTTGCTGGTACTTACTATTGGAATAATAATACCACTGTTAATGTGTGGACTGAATCATATTTATATGAAATAAATTTAAATACAAATTTTATAAATTATTTAAATGGTATAAATTCTAAATGGTCTAATAGAATTGAATCAGTTGTATGGCAAGTGGCTGGAAATGATGATAGTTATATAAGATATGATGGTACCCCATCAATTTCATATCAATATGAAGTAAAAAATCCTAAAACTTCAAGTTTAAAAAATGATGAAGACATAGTTGCTAAAGCTAAAATAGGATTAATGTATGTAAGCGATTACGGATTTGCAGTAGATGCTAATTATTGGACTTATAAAATGTTAGATTATAGATATCTTCCTAGAGATAATTGGTTATATATGGGTGAAAGAGAATGGACAATTACTAGAAGTGCTGGAGATTATGGTGATGTTTTTTATATTGATTATGAAGGACAGGTGAAGTTTGATTCTCCAACTATTGAACAAGTATCAGCAAGGCCAACATTTTTTGTTAAATCGATTGTTAAATATGAAAGTGGAATAGGTACGATGGAAGATCCTATAAGATTAGCAGAATAGTACTTGAAATACATCTTCGAATAAAATATGAAAAATTTGGGAAATAGTATTCTATTTCCTTTTTAAATATGGTAAAATATGTAATATTGAAAGGACTGATAAAATGATATTAAATGGTAGAAAGGCAAGACTTTATAATTATTTAATTGAAATATTAAATCAACATATGGATAATTATAATTATGAGTTTGTTTTAGGAGAGTCTGATAGTAATAAATATTACACTAATGATTTAGAGAATATTGAAGTGCATGAAAAGAATTCTAATGATTTAGTAAGTGATGTAGAAGTAATAAGTATGGGATATAATTTACTTAAAAGATTTGGGTTAGAAGAAGTTGAAATACATATAAATAAAAATGAAGAAGTAAATAGTTTGTTAGAAATGCTAGATATTTATTATGTATGTGATAGTGATGAAAATACTTTAGGGTGGACTTATGTTAATGAAGATGAAGTAGTCGGTGTAGGATATAAAAAAGATAATGAAATTGGGTTTAAAATTAATATTGATTTATTATTAGATATATTAATGAAAGATATTAGAGGTAATGCTTTAAATATAAATATTGATGTATGTGTTATTGGAATTAGTGAAGAAGAAAGCTATAATGCTTTAAAAATAGCTCAAGACTTACGAATGAATAATGTTAATACAGTGATAAATGAAAAAGTTGATAGTAAATTTAATATATTGTTGGATGATGAGAATTTAAATAAAGGAATAGTTGTTATAAAAGATAATTATACCAATGAAGAAGTAAAAATAGATGAAGCAGATGTAATTGATTATGTTTTAGGAAATATATAGGGAGATGAAAATTATGGATTTAATAGAAAAAATAATATTAGATTGGATACTTTATAATAATAAAATGACATATACATTTAAAACTAGATGTAAAATCAAAAAGTTTGTTAATGATCATCAAGTTATAGCACTAGAAATTGTAGCATATTTATATGCTTTAAAAAGAGATAGTAGTATAATAATTAATGCTGCACATGGACATAATTTTTTAGAAGAGATGGATATATTACATTCTAAAATAAAAAAATATTGTATTGGTAATAAAGTTATTGGTCAAAGTGTAACAGAAAAACTTGAAGAAATAAAAGAAAAGTTTTTAACTGATAATGTAAATAAATATAATCATGAGGATTTAAGTAAGCAAGAAAGTTATTTGGAAAATAAACTTATTGAAGCATTTAGTAATGCAAATATATATGAAGATCAAAGTAGAGAATATAATGAAGTAATTGATTTAATTAAAAAAAGACCTGATGATGTTTTTGAAGCATTGTTTATTATTAATTTACAAAGAAAAAATTTAGAAGCAATATTGGAAAGAGGAATTAAGAGAAATAATTTAGATAAAGATTTGAATAGATATTTAGTAGTTGCTAGAGAATCAAAAATAATTTATGGTGAAAAGTATGATATGTTAAAAAATGAATTTGCTATATCTTTTACTAGTAAATTAAAAAAAGAAGTAATTGATACAAAAAATTATGAAGAGGAAAAACAAATAAAAGAATGGTTGAATCCTAAAGAATATAGTAATGTAGAGAGTTTATTAATTAATTGGTGGAAAGTAAATAGTGAATTTAAAGAAGATGATATAGAATATAAAAAAGTTTTAAATATCATACTTGAAGATAGTGAAAAATTTTTAAATGCTTTAATGGCAATGTTTGTACTTGGAGTAAATATTACAGATACAATTAATATGACTTTAAGAGGAAATGAATTTGAAATTGATGAGTTAATTAAATTTTATAATTTAGCAAGTATTAATTTAGGAATAGTTTTTGAAAATAAATATAATAAAGAAGAGTTTATAGAGTTATTAAGTGATAGCTTAAAAAGAGAAAGAAGGAAGTAAAATGACAATCAAAGAATTACAAAAAGATAGTGATAAATTTTTAGATAAAGAAATTGAAGTAAGTGGATGGATTAGAAATCATAGACCTCAAAAAGAATTTGGTTTTATTGATTTTTCTGATGGTACTAGTTTTAAACATTTACAAGTTGTATATACAAATAAAATAACTGATTTTGATAGTATTGTGAAATTTCATAATGGTGCAAGTGTTAAAGTCGTTGGTGATTTTATTAAATCTGAAGGTAGTGGACAAGATTATGAACTAAAAGCTAAAAGTATTGAATTACTTGGAGATTGTTCTGAAGATTATCCTTTACAACCTAAAAAACATAGTATGGAATTTTTAAGAAGTATTGCATATCTTAGACCTAGAGCTAATACTTTTCAAGCAGTCTTTAGAATAAGAAGCGTAGCTGCATATGCAATTCATAAATATTTTCAAGATAGAAATTATATTTATGTTCATACACCACTTTTAACTACTGCTGATTGTGAAGGTAGTGACCAAATGTTTAAAGTATCTACATTTGATTTTGATAATCTACCAAAAAAAAATGGGAAAGTAGACTTTAGTAAAGATTTATTTAATAAAAAGACATTTATTACTGGTTCAGGACAACTTCATGGCGAAACATTTGCTTTAGCATTTAGTAAGATTTATACTTTTGGACCAACTTTTAGAACAGAAAATTCAAATACTAAGACTCATGCAAATGAATTCTGGATGATTGAACCTGAAATAGCTTTTGCAGATATCAATGATTTAATGGATATTGAAGAAGATTTCCTAAAATATATTGTTAAATATGTTTTAGAAAATTGTCCAGATGAAATTGATTTCTTTGATAAATTTGTAGAAAAAGGATTAAAAGCAAAATTAGAAAATGTAGCAAATAGTACTTTTATAAGAATTGATCATAAAGAAGCAATTGATTTATTAAAAAATAGTGGCGAAAAATGGGAATTTGAACCATCTTATGAAGAAGATATTGCTAAAGAACATGAAAGATGGTTAACAAATCATTTTAGTGTTCCAGTATTTATTAAAAATTGGCCAGCAGGAATTAAAGCATATTACATGAAATTAAATGAAGATGGAAAAACTGTTGCTGGTGTTGATTTAGAAGTTCCTGGGGCTGGTGAGCTTATTGGTGGTTCACAAAGAGAAGAAAAATTGGATGTTTTACTAGATAGAATGAAAGAACTAGGAGTAGAAGAAGAAAGCATTGAATGGTATGTAAATCTAAGAAGATATGGTGGATGCATTCATTCAGGATTTGGAATGGGATTTGAAAGACTTATTATGTATCTAACAGGCATTGAAAATATTCGTGATGTTATTCCTTATCCAAGAACACCTGGTTCATGTGAATTTTAGAGGGTTTTTATGGGAAAAATTATTGCAATTGTTGGAATGTGCGGTAGTGGAAAATCTATAGCAAGTGCAAAATTAGAAGAGTTGGGTTATAAAAAAGTATATTTTGGTGGAGTGACAATGGAAAAGCTTCAAGAAAGTGGTCTTGAAGTAACTCCAGAAAATGAAAAAATGATGCGAGAAAAATTGCGTAGTGATCTTGGAATGGGAGCTTATGCGATAGTTCTTCTTCCAAAAATAAAAGAGTTATCACTAAATAATAATGTGGTTTTAGATGGACTTTATTCTTGGGATGAATTAATGATTTTAAATAAAGAATTTGAATTAACAACAATTGCTGTAGTTGCTGATAAAGATTTAAGATATGAAAGACTTTCAAAAAGAATTGAAAGACCATTTAATAAAACAGAAGCTATTAGAAGAGATATTACTGAAATAGAAAATATAGCTAAAGCTGGACCTATAGCATATGCTGATTTTTACATTTTTAATAATGGAACAATTGAAGATTTTCATAATAGACTTGATGAAATATTAAAAGAAATATAGTTAAGGAAGTGTTAATTTTGAATAAATTTACAAAAGAAATGATAGATTCTTATGCTGATAAATTACTTATTGGGTTAAGTAATGATGAGAATAAGATGATTCAAAATGAATTTGATTATTTGGAAAAATCAATGGAAGAAATTGCTAATATAAAGAATATTGAAATGGTTGAAGGTATGTTTTATGCTTTAGATGATTTTTCTTATGAATTAACTAGTGATATTCCACTTGAAAGTGTTTCTACCGATTGTCTTTTAAAAAATTGTGATTCTGTAGAAGATAATTTAGTTAGTGTACCAAAGGTGGTGGGATAATGACTGAACTTTGTATAGAAAAAATTCATGAAGCTTTAAAAAATAATGAAATTACTTGTGATGAATTAATAAATGAAGCTTTAATGAAAGCTTATAAGTTGCAAGACAAATGTAATGCTTTTGTAACTATAATAGATGATGCAACGGGTAATGTTAATGATAATCTTTTAAGTGGTATTCCATATGGTATTAAAGATAATTATTCTACGAAAGAAATTTTATCAACTGGATCTAGTAAGACGTTAAAAGATTATGTACCATTTTTTGATGCCACAGCTGTTAGTAACTTGAAAAAGGTAGGTGCTGTTGGTGTTGGTAAAACTGCTTTAGATGAGTTTGGTATGGGAGGCACTGGAACAACCGCTCACACGGGAATTATTAAAAATCCTTGGGATACTAAAAGAATTTGTGGAGGATCTTCGGCTGGTTCTGCTTGTAGTGTAGCTGCTGGAGTTTATCCGTATGCTTTAGGCAGCGATACTGGTGACTCTATTCGTAAACCAGCTGCTTATTGTGGAATTGTTGGATATAAACCTACATATGGTATGATTTCTAGATACGGTTTGTTTCCATATGCTTCAAGTTTAGATACTTGTGGGGTTTTAACAAGAAATGTTCGCGATGCCGCAATAGTGGTAGATGGCATGAAAGGAATAGATGAAAATGATCTAACTTCTTGGGATTCTAGTGATATACATTTATATCGAAATTTAAATAAAGATATTAAAAATAAAAAGTTATTTTATATTAAAGAAATAGTTGATATTGAAAATTATCCGAATGCAAGTGATACTTTAAAAAAACATTTAGATAATTTTAAAAATACTTTAAAAATAGTTGAATCTCTTGGAGCTACAGTGGAAGAAATATCAATTGATAAAGAACTTCTTAAAACTATATCTGCTGTTTATATGTGTATTTCTTGTGCAGAAGCTACGAGTAATATGTCGAATTTGACGGGATTAGTATTCGGACCTCGTGGTAATGGAGATAATGTTATGGATATGATAAAAGACTATCGTACTAAAGGATTTTCACCATTAATTAAAAGAAGGTTTGTTATTGGATCATATGTGTTGCAAAAAGAAAATCAAGAAAGATATTTTTTAAATGCTGCAAGAGTTAGAAGACTCATTGTTGATAAATTTAAAAATTTATTTAAAGAATATGATGCGTTTATTTTACCTGTTGGAAGTGGTATTGCTCCTTTTATTGAAGATGTTAATGAACTTGCCAAAAGTAGTGAACTGTCAATTTTAGAGAATCATTTAGTAATTGGAAATTTTGGCGGTTTTCCATCTATCACAATACCAAATGGTTTTATAAACAATATGCCAGTTGGTGTTAATATTACAGGCAATTGCTATAAAGATAGTGATGTTTTAAATATTGCTTATGCTTTAGAAGATAAGATGAATTATAAAGATATGATTGCGAGGGATAGTCATGAGTAATTATAAAGCTGTAATTGGACTAGAAATGCACTGTGAAATGTTAAGTAATGCTAAAGTTTTTTCGAGGGCTAAAAATGAATATAGTGATATTCCCAATATAAATGTTAGAGAACTTGATATGGGCTTTCCTGGAACATTGCCAGTTTTAAATAAAGAGGTTGTGAAAAAATCTATACTAGCTGCTTTAGTTCTTAATTGTGAAATTCCTGAATATATGTATTTTGATCGTAAAAATTATTATTATCCTGATTTACCTAAAGGATATCAAATTACTCAAACGCATAATCCAGTTGGAATAAATGGATCAATCAAAATTAATTGTGGAGATTATGAAAAAGAAGTTTTAATTCATGATATACATTTAGAAGAAGATTCTGCTTCGATGGATCATTTTAGTGATGTTTCATTAATAAATTATAATAGATCTGGAGTACCTCTTTTGGAGCTTGTTACTGAACCATGTTTATCAAATGCTGATGAAGCTGTAGCGTTTTTAGAAGAAATAAGAAGAATATATCAATATACAAATATATCTTTAGCTGATACTAAAAAAGGACAAATTAGATGTGATGTCAATGTTTCTATAATGGATTTTGATGCTACAGAGCTAGGTACAAAAGTTGAAGTTAAGAATGTTAATTCTTTTAGTAATGTTTATGATACTATTAATTATGAAATTGAAAGACAAAGTAAATTAAAAGATGAAGGAAGATATGATGAAGTAGTTCAAGAAACTAGAAGATTTGATGAAGAGTCTGGAACCACAGTTAGAATGCGTAGTAAGGCAGATGCAGTTGATTATAAGTATTTTGTTGAACCAAATATTCCTAAATATAAAATTAATAAAGAAGTTGTTGATGAAATTAGAAAAAATATTCCTGAACTTCCTAGTGAAAGAAAAAGAAAGTATATTAAAGAGTATGGTTTAAGTGAATATGATGCAAATATTATTATAAAAAATAAAGAATATGCTGATTATTTTGAAGAATGTGTCAAATTAGGTATGGATAAAAAGGTTGCTGCTAATTATTTAATAGTTAATATTATTGCATATTTAAATAGAGAATTTATTACTTTAAATGAATTTTATTTAAAACCCGAATTGTTAAATCAAATTATTAAAGAGTTACAAAATGGAAATATATCTAGTAAACAAGCTAAAGAAATTTTTAATAAATCTTTAGAGGAAAAACGTGAACCAAAAGAATTTATTTCTAAAGATAATGCTCAAATATCTGATAGTAATGAACTTGATAATATTATAAATAATATATTAGAAAATAATCCTTCACAAGTTGAAGATTATAAAAATGGTAAAACTAATCTTTTTGATTATTTTGTTGGTCGAGTAATGAAAGAAACTAGAGGTAAAGCTAATCCTGTTTTAACTAAAGAATTGTTGAAAAATAAGTTAGAAGAAAAAAATTGAAGTAAAATGCTTTTACTTCTTTTTATTTTTTGATATAATGTTATAAATGGTAAGGGAAGTGTGATATATGTTTGGAAGAATTATATATATAGGAGAATCTGAAGCTCATGTTGAAAATTTGATTAAAGGTACTATGCAATCAGATTTAATGAACCTTAATGTTATATTTGAAGAAAATAATCAAAGAATACTCGGAGAAGTACAAGAATTGAATAGTGATATGATAAAGATTAGGTTTCTTGGAGAATATATTAATGGTAGGTATGTAAATGGGGTTTTAAGAAAACCACTTTTAACATCTAAAATAAGGATGATTAATAAAGAAGAGTTGACAGAACTCGTTGGGACTTATAACGAATCAAGTTTTATTCTGGGGGAAAGTGCTATATATAAAGGCTTTAACATAAATCCGAATATAAATAGTTTGTTTTCAAATCATTTAGCTATATTTGGGAACAGTGGATCCGGTAAATCATGCGGAGTTGCTAGAATTGTACAAAACATTTTTTCATCAAAGTATCAAGTTCAATATAATGCTAATATTTTTATATTTGATGCTTTTGGAGAATATAAAAATGCTTTTGGAAAATTAAATGAAATTAATGATAACTATTCGTATAAATTTATAAGTACAAATCCTAGAGATGAGTCAGATGTTTTATTACAATTACCAGTTAGTTTACTTACTTTAGATGATATGGCTTTATTATTACAAGCTTCAAATCATGCTCAACTTCCAATTATTGAAAATACAATTAAACTAGCGAAAATTTTTGCAACTGATAGTGAAGAATCTAGAGCATATAAAAATCATTTAATTGCTAAAGCTTTACTTGCGGTTTTATTTAGTAATGAGACTGTTTCAAGTAAAAAGAATGAAATATTTACTATAATTGAAGTTTGTAATACACCAGAATTTAATTTTGATTCTGTTATTCCTGGACTTGGATATACTAGAACATTTAGTGAATGCTTTGAAATTGACTCAAATGGTAATTTTGGTGA
>OIEN01001282.1_pt1 | contig 11636 bp, 13 predicted proteins | sample 1581741 | NCBI WGS metagenome assembly OIEN01 (sample SAMN01760944, study PRJEB22395) | human gut metagenome | reverse complement strand
CTATTAAGCTATGGCAAATTTGTAAAATTTGCTCTCGCGCAAGCGATGGCACCGACTGTAATGACTGACCTCCGGAGGATTGCAATGCTATTGCCGGCTACCCTTGCCGACAATTCCTGCCTGGATACATGCGACTGCATCACTGTTGTGATAGAAGAAGATGTCAAGTATGTTGTTCAGCGTCGATGACAGCGTGACATGCTTGGCCCCGCTCTGCGCGTTAAGCTCCTTTATGAGACTGATGAACTTCGGATGCACAGGAACCTGCGGGAACTTCATCTCCGGATTGCGGTACTCGGTGGGTCTTATGTAGGAGTCTATGAACTCCCTCGCATCAATCACACAGTTCTTCCTGCCCAGAACATACAGGGCCTCGGAACGGCTCGCAAGCCTCGGTCCCGGATGCGCGTACAGAACTGACACACTGACAGTCTGCTCAGCCGCCATTTCCGTCATTAGCGTGAAACTGCCGTCATCATACGTCTCAAGAGGGATGATATTCCTCTTGTCATTAACATATCTCTCATACACGGTATCATATTTTTCTTCCTCGTCAAAGTGTGATGCCATTGGATGTTTGTTTTATGATTTCTGAAAATTCATATTTTTGAAAATTATTCTCGATGACACGATTTTCTTCTGACAAAGAATTGAAAAACAGCGTCAGGAAAATAAACAACATAACGGCTGATAAAGTTCCCTGAAGATCATCCCTCCGGCTTTTCCGCTGATTCCTGCTGCCCTTGGACAGCATCCCACCAACGGTGTACTGTCGGGCGGCTCAGACCTGTTTCCCGAGCGCACAATGACTTGTTGTTGCTATCCGGATGTGCGGTTCTCCATTCCTTAACCATTACCGCATGTGAACTATTTTCAATCGTAGATTTCTTTCTACCATTACCCTTTCTCCAATTTCCGTCAGGATGAGTCAAATTATCTCTTATATAACTCATCAATTTTATATGCTTTTCTCGACCTCTATTGTTTCTTTTATTTCGCTCAATTCTTATTCCTGTCGTGGTCTCTATAACCCGTATCGGCCACTTGTTGTACTCTTCATCGTATGCCCTCATAGCGTCTTGCACATCGTCTTCAGTAAAGGGATTGTCAACAGTCTCCGTCTTGCGGTCAAATGCAGGGACAAGCGACATCGCATCCGAAAGAACTTCCTCGCGAGGGACACCACACTTGACAGCATACACTACCAAAGTAAGGACACACCAATAGCGGTGATGTACCTCGACCTTTTGACCGTCCTTGAGTATGTTCAGCCACCATTCGTAAAGCCCCCTGTTCAGATGCCATTTCTTACCCACTCTCCTGCGTCCTATGACTCTGGAGGCATACCACTCCGGCCAACGTTCCTGCGCCTCCTTGAGCGTCACACGGGCGGGGTTGTGCGGTGTCTTATCATTAAGCACAGCCAGCTCCTCCGTTGTTAGACCAAACGACTTCCCAAGAAAACCGTTAAGTTCATCAGGAGTGTGCATCGGTGCGGATCTGTTCCAGAAAGCTCGTATAGTCTTCCCAAATTTGGTCTTAGTCCCGGGGACTCGAAATCCCTGCACCACACTCTGAACCTGCGCCTTCTCCGCTCCAAGCTTCGACACCAGCCATACGATCTTTGTCAAGCCACGCTTCATCTTGTTCAACGCATCAAGGCGCGTCGCATACATCTCGATAGGGCGTTCCAGCAGATAGTACACATGGATACCGTGTCCCGAATTGACTATGATATTAGCCACCGGATAAACACCCGTAGTCATTCCTCTGAGCAGCATCCTCACCTCGTGCATACTCACACCGTCAAGATCTATCCCAAAAGCATAGATAAATCTTGCGTTCTGATAAGAATTTGTTCGTCCCACATAAGTAACAGGGGACAATATCGCAAACTCCCGGTTCTCTAAAAAAGAGACACTCTCACCGTCATCCTTCAGCAACAACCTATGTCTGTTTTTCTTCCCATCCTTGTAGAATACAACAGGGTTATATCTCCACATCCTATAACCACTATAATCTATCTTATCTGACTGAATAGAATCTGAAGGAGAGGACTCTGACCGATGAGCCTTGTTCCTAATCTTCTGATCAAGCCAAAGCCTGTACTCATAACTCTGTACTTCCTCAAAGGGTATAATCCCCTCTCCCCTTTCAAAGACCTTCCTCTCAAACAGCAACTCAATGAACTCTTCAATATAAATCTCCCCCAACTCATAATGTTCTCCACAGAGGAGATAATCGGACTTACGGTCAAACTCCTTCTCCAACTCCTCAACAGAGACACGATTAAGACGACCCCAATGATCCGACCAGGCAGACAGGAACTCCCGAAACTCGGCATCAGACAACGAGTCATAATCAAAATTTTCTAAGTCAACATTCTTAAAATCCATACTCTTCTTTTATAAATTTGAACAGAGGGGCGCTCGTTCCTCGCGCCCCAACAGGGGGGCGTATATTATCAATGAATTTTTTTTTACACTTTTTATCCTGCAAAAATAGTCATTCCCTCCATATTTTCCAAATCAATAAATATTAATTTACTCATTTATTGATTTAAGTAATTACATATTTATTTACAACGTCCAAATCGTACACCTATATACAATCACCTATCAAGTCCAACGCAAAAACACACAATTATTGATTTATGTATTTACATATTCCAATAATTATTTGTATCTTTGCAGTCCCAAAACATAAAGAATGTAACATCAACAATGAAAGCAAAGATAATCTGCGTAGCCAACCACAAGGGAGGTGTAGGTAAGACTTCCTCTGTTGCATCCATCGGAGCAATTCTTGCATCAAGAGGAAAGAAAGTGTTGCTGATCGATCTCGATACGCAAGCAAATCTAACCCGCCATTTTTTGGAGAAGCTGCCTCCGCGTATAATTTACCATGCTATCCGGGAACAGTCGGACTTACCCATATATCCAATTAGGGAAAATCTGGATATAGTTCCAAGTGGTCTCGACATGGCAGGAATTGACTTGGAACTTCAAATGATGTTCAACCGGGAAAGGGTGCTGAAGACTTTGATCGAACCATACGTCAATCTCTACGATTACATAATCCTTGATTGTCCTCCGGCATTAGGATTAGTTACCATTAACGCCCTAACAGCAGCGCATCGTCTCATAGTCCCCATGAAAGCAGATCTTATGTCGAACTATGGATTGACAATGATGGATCAGTTCTGCGTCAAGATGCAAGTATTGAATCCCGGTATTCACATCGACTACATCTTTTTCAACATATACGAAAAAGGTCAGACCATAACAGAGGCTATCGAAGCAGATGTCCGGGCAAAATATGGAGATAGGGTACTAACAACAGTTATCCGCAAGAACAACGAAATCTCTAAGGCTGCATTTGATTATACAGACATAGCATCCTTTAATCCGGAAGCTAATGGAGCAAAAGATTTCCAAGCTCTTGTGTCAGAACTGGAAAACAAACTATAATAAATCCATATTTACATAAATCAACAAATAATTAAATCATTAAATAAATAATTATGGCTGCTAAAACTAAAAAACTTATAGTTCCTCAAGAGGGGACACAACCGGCATCAATACCTTCTCCCATCGATAACATGTTTCAAGGCTCTATCCCACAAAAACAAAAGACAACAACTTCTCCGGCAAAGAAAGGAACAACTTTCAGCCTAGATCCGGAACTCTGTAACCGCTTTAAAGCCACATGTGCACAACAAGGGAAATCCATGTCCAGCGTTATCGAAGAACTAATTAACACATACTTAAATTAATATTATGGATTCCCCGGACATACCTCAAAAGACGATTACGGTCGATTATCCCTATCACTAAACTTTTATAAATTCACCACATAGTAACATTTCTAACATTATGAAAACGGCTTTCCATTCTCTTGTACTCATGCTGCTGATGTTAGCGTGTACAGTCATTTCCTGCTCCGACAACAAAAATCAGTATACATTGAACTGTGTGGAGTCTCTGATTGAGACTTCCCCGGACTCTGCAATGACATTGTTATCCTCAATTGATGGAAAAGTCGGTGCAGATTGCCCCCTGTCGGCGGAAAAAAATTGACCCCCTCGTCAAAATAAGATTGACCCCTAAAAAGTCCTGGCGGCGGGGGTCAATTTAATATTGTCGATTTTATATCCGGCTTACTTTTTAGCCTTGAGTTTTCGCATGCTTTCTCCGGAGAGTTCGATGGTATGGGCGGAGTGGACTATGCGGTCAAGGATAGCGTCAGCCACAGTCGGATCCCCCACCATGTCGTACCATGCCGAGGGCGGATACTGGGATGTGATGATTATTGATTTGCGCTCGTGCCGGTCTTCGATTATGTCCAGCAGTATGGGACGTTCCTTTGCGTCAAGAGGGACAAGGAACAGGTCGTCAAGAATCAGAAGCTGACAGCGTTCGATTTTCTTGAGTTCGGCTTCAAGGCAGTTTCTGACTTTTGCCACCTTCAGGGCGCCGAGAAGTTTTGCGGCATTGCCGTACAGGGTGCGTATGCCGCGCTTGCAGGCCTCATGTCCCAGAGCGCATGCCAGGAAGCTCTTGCCGGTTCCTGCCGAACCTGTGATGAAGAGATTGGTCCCCTGGCGCACGAAGTCGAGAGTGGCGAGCCGTTCCATCTGGTTACGGTCGAGGCCCCGGCTGACGGTGTAGTCGATTTCTTCCATATAGGCCTTGTAGCGGAATGACGCATTTCGGGTCAGACGTGCAATGGCGCCCTGAGCGCGCCAGTCCCATTCCCGAGCGAGCAGCATCGAGAGGAAGGAGTCCGGAGTCATCGACTGTGCTGTGGTGCCGGCGAGGCTTTCGCGGAAGGCTTCGGCCATGCCGTGCATTTTCATTCGGTTCATCAGATCGAGCGAGATCTGGTTCTGGTCCTGTACTGCGGATACAGGGGCGGTTTTATTGTCTGTTTCCATTGTTGTCTTTTTTATTGTTGTTTGAGTTCCGGGCCAGGAAGTATTCTCGACCACGTATGTTTTTGTGTATCAGAGAAGGAACGGGTTCCTGTGGACGGGAGATGTTGCCGTTTTCATCCGGCAGGAAGTCTGCGTCCTCACCCAGTTCGAGCACCCGGCGCAATGCCTGGTAACCGTATTCCGCCTTCATTCCGGCACAGGCGCAGGCCGCGATGAGACGGTCGGCCCCATACTTCTTTTCAAGGGTGATTATCCCACGGCATGAGCTGAAGGACTTCGGCGGATACTGTAGGTGTCTGTCTACTTCCCGGAGATAGTCGAGCACGATGTTGTCGATCTGTCCGGCGCGTACGAACAGTTCCTCAAGGTCCTTGTCGTAAGCCCCGTAATGGCCCGGCAGGTTGTGCTCCCGTTTCCATGAGTAGGCATAGGGGATGTCGCAGCGGTCGTGAACCGCCACAAGATTATATCTCCACGGTGTCGGCGTCATAGAGAATGACCACACGTTTGCCGACATGTTCTCTGGGTACGCTGTAGTGATGCTTGGAAAGCGACACATAGCAGTTCTTTCCGACAGTCATCAGCTTGCGTTCCTTCACAGTGAAGCTCCGCTCGGGCAGCGGACGCAGCTGGTCTTTCTCCATACGGTTGAACATCTGCACTCGTGAGACGTTCCGCCCGGCCATTGTCTTTTCGTTGAAATCGAGCAACGAGATATGGATGGCGGTGTTAAGCTCGTCAAGGCTGCCGAACGTCATTCCCTCGATATCGGCATAGACGGATTTGTAAAGCAGTTTCACGGCATTCTCCACCAGGGCCTTGTCCTTGGGGTGCCGGACACGTGCCGGATATACCGCACATCCGTAATGCTCGGCAAATGCGGCGAACACTTCATTGATCACCGGCTCGTTGCGGTCGCTTCTGCTTACGGCCGCCTTGAGATTGTCCGGCACTATCGCGGCAGGAACGCCGCCGAAGTATTGCATGGCGCCCTCACATCCTTTGATGAGGTCTTCCTTGCGCTGGGACCATGCGGCCTCACAGTAAGTGTAATGACTGAAAGGCAGTATCGCGACGAACACCTCTGCTTTTTTAGTCTCGCCCGTCATGCAGTCGACCACCTCAAGGCGGTCTCCGGCAAAGTCGATGTACATCTGGTCTCCGGCATAATGCTCCACATGTCCGACCACCTTGCTTTGATGCAGGTACTGACGGAGAGCCTGCTTGAACATCGTCAGTCCATAGCCGTCAGGATAAGCAGCATGATACCGCTCGTACAGCCGTGCCTTGGACATACCCTTGCGTGTCAGCTGTTTTGCATACTCGGGAAGAAGTGCTTCAAGCTCCGTCTCACGCTCTGAAGGTTTGCTGTGTCGCACCTTCTCCTGCCCAAGCTCCTGCCGCATTTGTTCTTCCGTCATTGCAAGAAGCTTTTCCATGGACTTGCCGCTCGACTGAAACAGACGCACATATTTGCGCGTGCTGTTGCGGGATATATGGAAAACCGCGGCAATTTCCTTTAATCCCATCCCCGACTGGTAACATCGAAGGATATTTTTTAATTTTGTAACCATAAATTTGTAATTTTAGATTTACCCCCGCCGTGCCAGGACTTGGATTTCTAAAACTACAAAAAAATCCCTTGCGGAGTATTCCGACAGGGGTCATTTTTATTTCGTCGCCGAGGGTCAATCTTATTTCGACGAAAAGGGTCACATTTTCCCGCCGACAGGGGTCAATCCGCACCGACTTTTCCAATTGACAAGCAGAGCCTTTCCGGAGATAAACAGAAGGCTCAATATGCCCTTCTTATGTCTATGGCTCTTGATAAGAACTATATTGACACAACAACATTTGATGTGCTTCAGCCTGCCATAGACTATTACCTAAACTATGGTTCTGACAACGACAAACTCAGAACTCATTACTATCAAGGTGTCATACTCCAAAATCAAGGAAATCGAGACGACGCGTTGAATTCATACATCAAAGGGCTTGACTTTGCTCATAGTGCTACTGATTCTATAACCATAGCCAGGACTTTAGTTGCAATTGGATGTATCTACAATGAATTGTTCGACCTCGAAAGCTACATCTCTTACTCTTTAAAAGCCTCCAATATTTACAATAGTCTATCTCTTAAGAATCAGGAACTGGATTGCTTGTTCAAAGCCTTAAACGGTGCAATAATACTAGGCAAACAATCCCTTGGGGATAGTATCATTAATAGTGTTAGACACATCTCATCTTTAGATAGTATTTCATTAAAGACCTTAAACAGACTTCAACTATCTTATGCTTTAAAGTTTGGAGCCATTAATAATGTCAGAGAACTCATACTTGAGCAAGAAGTAAATTTAAGTTCACAAAATGACGTACTTAATCTTGCTTTGGCTTATAATAAGATTGGGGACGAAAGCAAGGCAATACAGTTACTTAGTTTTATTAAAAACAGCGGCCAGCCTTACGACACTTTACGATGGCTTTCTATCTCTGTACCAGCTCTTGAAGGATTAGGTGATTATAAAGAAGCTCTATCTTTATATAAACAATTTAGTCACAGGCAAGACTCTATTGATTTTCTTAAATTTGAACAGACATCACGGTCTATAGAAGAGAAACACCATATAGAACTTCAAGCACAAAAAGATGCAAGGCATAAATCCCGAATCATCTGGGGTTGTATTGGTGGTATCATATTATTATCTTTGGCATTCGGAATTCTGTATTTGGTAAATAGAAATAACAAGTCAAAGAAACAACTTACAGAAACCGAGAATGCTCACCTGAAATCTAAGCAGGAAAAATTGGCTCTTGAAAAGAATCAACTCGCTCTTGAAAATCGAAATCTTCAGTTGGAGAATGACAAGAAAACTCTGGAAGCTGAAAACTTAGCTCTTGAAAAGAATCGGCTCGCTCTTGAAAACCAGAATCTTCAGTTGGAGAATGAAAAAAAGACTCTGGAAGCAGAGAATTTGGCTCACAGAGTTGAAGAACTTGAAAATGAAAGTGAGAGCCTAAAGAATTTGATGGAAACCAAAGATGAACTTCCTGATGCGGTTCAAAAGGAAATTCAGATTCGTATAGAAATGTTACATTCTTTATTGGCCAGCTACATTACAGCCAATGACCAATATGAGAAGCCCTACGATAGTTGGGTCAAAGAACTTACCGAAAACAAGGCTCAATTCATGAACTCCAACCGATTAGCATACCAAGCATCACATCCCCGATTCATTCAATACTTTGAGGATCATGGGCTAACTGTTGATGAAATCAACTATGTATGCCTCTACGCTATTGGATTGCGCGGAAAAGAGGTGGGTAACTACATGAAGAAACGTAGCCATGTAAATATAAGCAGCGCTATCCGTAAGAAACTTGGTATAGATAAACATGAAACCAATATAGGTATTTATGTGCGTAAACTCTTAAAAAATTTATAGAATCAGCCGTTTATGAAAGTATATAGCGAACTGTCCTAAAATTAGGACTTTCATATACATATATATATCTGATTTAACTTTAGTTATTGAAGAACCTCATGAAACTTTTGTTTTTTAAATGAAAGTTTCATGAGGTATTTTTGTAATAAAAAATGTCTCATAGAAGCATCACATCCTTAACGACAAGGGAGGTCGCGTTAATTATTCTCTCCAAATTATTATACGCAATTTCAAAAGATTCCGGAGCCGTAGATATCATCTCTTTTCATAAGAGGATATTAAACGATTACCTTGAAAGTAATCAGATTCTCCTCAAGGAACATGAATTTGAGTATTTTTCTCTTCAGTCTATCCCTTGGGTTAATATTTTAGATTCGATAGCCAATAACAATCCGTTCATTAAAGCACATATCCAATCAAAAAAGTTCTCAGAACTTGAGATACGGTATATGTGTGCCATGCTGTGCGGACTATCCGGAAGAGAATACGGTATGATTACGGGCTACCGAAGCCATTACAACCTGAGTTGGTCGATTCGACAGAAATTTGGGTTACCTCCGAGGGAGACAAATTTAAGGCTTTTCCTTCAAAAACTTTCAGAAAGGACTATTTATGAAAGTTCAGAGATAACTGCACAGAAATAAATCACCCCCCCCCGATGGTAATATTTTGATTATCTGTATATTATGCAAATACAAAGTACTTTGATTATGAAACTTTTTATTTGACATCTGAATGTTTATCATTGTAATTTTGCAACATCAAAATCAATCAAAAACGCATATTAAAATGAAAAAGTTACTATCTCTCATCATCGCAGTGATGATGCTTGCATTTCAGGCAGCAGCGCAGGGAACACCCAAAACGCCCTCCTCTTCTCAAGGTATCAAATTGGAAATTACCCAATACAATAACGATACGACTGGACGTCACCGCACTCCAATGCACATAAACGTTGTTGCCTTTTACAACGAGGAAATTAATACCATCGACATATCATACGATGGCGAGGCAGATGGAGAAGTATATCTTTATCTTAACGGAAATGCTATGGACTATAGTCCTGAAATAACCACCTCTCTTCAGGTACCATCTATGCACGGTCTTTATCAAGTTATGATTATAACTGAGACATGGATTGCACAAGGATACATCCAATTATAGTTATAGCTTGTTTCGTTAATCGTTATTAGGAAATACGAATACGAATATAAAAATTACATTTAAGATAAATCATTAGAACTGCATACTATTCGTCGACGATATGCTATTTTAATGAGTATAATAATAAACACTATAGAAATATGAACAACGACATCATTAAGGTCTTCAATGAAGGCAAAGATTCGGATCTTCCTTTGGATGATATCCGCGGCGGTTGGTGCATAGGAAACGCAACCTGCGCCACTGGCAATGACAGCAAGTGTAACGTCAACAAGTGCAATCCTGATAAAATCAAGACTGATCCCACTATTCCTAGTGGCCCTGTAACACATGAGTAATCATATCCTCTAATTAAAGGTTGCAGAGATAACGATGTTATGTCTGCAACCTTTAATAAAACATTCTTCATGAAATAAATACATTCCTCATGCTGATTAAATCCATATATACCCATACTTTTGAGAGAAATGGTAGATTCTATCTGTTCAATTCATGCTCAGGTGTTTTCTGCGAAATATCGCAAGAAACGTATTCAGCCATCTATGACCGAAGCTATACAAAACTGGGAAAAAGCACCCTTGAGTTCCTAACAAAAAACAAGGTTCTTGTAGAAGAAGACGAAAAATATCTTTTCTACCTCGAAAGTAAATCCAAATTTCTAGGAGAGACAAATAATGATTCGGCATTAGGGTTAGTAATCGCACCCACCATTCAATGTAACTTCAATTGTCCTTACTGTTTTGAATCTAAAACAGACAATAGTATCATGTCTGATGAAGTTGAAATACAACTCATCAATTTTATAAAGCGCCACACTAATGTCAAGGTTATCAATCTTACTTGGTATGGAGGAGAACCGTTACTCGCTTTTAATCGCATAAAAAGTATTTGGAATAAATTTAGGACAGAATTACCAGATATTAAAATTCAAAATCATTCCATCATTACCAATGGGTGGTTAATCACTGATTCGGTCATCGAGTTTTTTAGGCACACCTCTCTAAGTTTCATTCAAATTACATTGGATGGAATTAGAGAAAATCATAATAAAACTAGATGTTTAAAGGACGGAACGCCTACATTTAGTAGGATTTATCGTAATATTATTCATCTGGCAAAATCAATTCCTTCATTGGAAATCACAGTTAGAGTAAACGTAAATAGAGCTAATCCTGATGATTACGCCATATTATCCTCTGCTTTTAAAAATGAAGGTATCAATAATATATCTGTGTATCCAGGTTTTATCAGAGAGGATACTCTTGACGGACATTCTCTAACATATAATTCCATCTCGGGTGATGCCTGCCATGAATTTTTTTTACAAGCATCTAATCATGGGATTCGTACCTCATTTTTTCCTTCTGTCTGTAATTCAAAAGGATGTTTGATGAGTTCTGCATATGCGTTTATAATAGGGCCAGTAGGAGAAATTTATAAATGTTGGAATGATGTTGGTCATAAGGAACGAGTAATCGGATATATAAATCAAAATCATCCGAATAATAAATTACGCCTTTATAGGTATCTTAATGAGACATCTGCCTTCACTGATTCAAAATGTCGCGATTGCAAAGTTTTCCCTCTTTGCGATGGTGGGTGTGGACATTACAGATATAGGAATAATTTTGAGAACGGAGATTTCGATTTATGTACCAGATTCGTAAAAGATGAAGTACTTGAAGACTCTCTTCTTTTATCTATCAATAAACAATAGTTAGTATGAAAAAGCTCCTATCAATATTTTTGGTTGTAGATATCTTCACTTCCTACGCTCAAACAGAACATACGGACAGTACGTTATTCAAAGAACTCAATGAAGTTATTATTGAGGCATCTAATCAGAGGACTAATTCAACTTCATCGACATATATTCCTCTGTCTCGTCAGAAGAATTCTGCAACGGATGCTATCTCGCTCCTCAGTCAGATGGCAATACCCCAGCTTGAAGTGCAGTCCGGCAACTTCAATGTAAAAACCATCTCCGGACAAAATGTAGCCATATACATCAACTATACGGCTGCATCTGAGCAAGACCTCACCGGATTGCGCCCTAACGATGTCAAAAAAGTTGAGTACCTCCTCTATCC
>OIEN01001277.1_pt1 | contig 11683 bp, 10 predicted proteins | sample 1581741 | NCBI WGS metagenome assembly OIEN01 (sample SAMN01760944, study PRJEB22395) | human gut metagenome | reverse complement strand
CAATCCGTATTACCTCGGTCAGCACAACGACACGGGCTATTACTGCTACTACGAGCCGCAGCGCGTAACGGTGCTGGATTATACGTTCCTTGCCACCATCACGGAAAAGACCAGCGGCACGATCATTTACGCCGACCGCTGCTCAATCACGGAGGACAAGCTGGCGCAGATGAGCATTGTATTCAAGAAAATCCCACGGGACATCAGCAGACTGTAAGGGGGTGACTATGTATGGAAATGAAAGGGTATCAGAAAGCGGTCATAGCGGATTTGACGCATTATCTGGAACTGTTGAATGAAACGCAGAACTATATGACAGCGTTTGAGCAGTTCTGGCGGGAAAAGAGCGCACCGGGATTAGGGCTATACCGAAACGTTATAGCCGGGGTTCCGAACCTGTGCATCAAGGTGCCGACAGGCGGCGGTAAGACCTTTATCGCCTGCAACGCCATTCGCCCGGTGTTTGACGCGCTCCCCGTCACCAAGACGAAAGCGGTTGTCTGGCTTGTCCCGTCAGAAGCCATCCTGACGCAGACGGCGAAAGCCCTGAAAGATACGTCCCACCCCTATGAAGATGCAACTATATCACAGCTTGCACATTCACAGCCTCCTAAAACATAACCTTCCACAGATTTCATCCAGTGGGGAGATGAATTCTGTGGAAGGTTTTGTTTGTTATTACCCAACTTTGCTTCAAAAGTATCGAAGTTCCAGATGTTGTGAAAATACCTAGATATTATGATTCTTACTCGATGACACCATCTGTATCGAAGATATGATCTAGCTCATCTGTGTTTATCGCACAAGAAACCTTTTCACGGATTGCTGTTTTATACATATCTAGTCGTCTGAACTGATTTCTTCCCGCTGCATCCTTACCCATACGGATAAGCTGGATTCTACCGACACCCGGATTCTGTCTTGCGTATTCTGCAAAACCTTTAGCCTTTCCAAGATTGTCCTTAAAGTCTGCACTGTGTGGCTCAAGGATATCGATCACATAGCCAAGGCGCTCATCTTCACGCACTATGATAAAATCGGGATAAGTTGGTTTAATCTCTCCGTTGATTTCATAGGGAATGCACAGTGCCCATGACGCTCTGGAAGGATTGCGAATCCAGCAGACAAAATCCTGCCGCTTTTCTTCCTCTGCAATCAGATCAGCCTCCCAGCCGTTTAGCTTCAGTTTCGCTGTTCCCGTGGCATCACTAACGAACAAATGATCACGGTATTCTTTGCCACCAGCCTCATGTGGAACCTGTATTGTCTCTGGAAGGCGGAAGTTATGCTTGCTGACCACATCGCCATCAGAGACGATACTGTCGTAATCTCTGCGGATTTTCTCTGAGTTGATAGTGGCAATATATCTGCGATAATCATCATTCAGTCCGTGGAACCGGTTTTCCGCATAGGTATGAAGTCTGTTCATGCAGTTCTCGTCAGCAACAAAAAGAATGACGTCTATCTTAAAAGCCGTGAGGTCACTGAGGTCGCCATACTTATTGCCATATGCCATACCAATGCCTTCACGTCCCAACTTCACATCGGCAATCTGGAACTGACGTTCAATATCTGTATCGGTCGTCGTAAACATATCATGAACAGAATAGTTGTCCACAGTCTCGCCGAACGCATCAAAAATCTGCGTGGCCAGCTTGAACTGTTTTACCTGCTGCACAAGATTATCGTACTTGCCCGCAGCTTTCAGATCTTCCACATAATCACGAATTATCTGGACAATCTCATCCTGCACCTCTCTGATTGCCTCACGGTGCAGCTTGGACATACTAAGCAGGTGTGCCATCCGATATAGCGATTTGAGGTAATCGTTAATCCGGAGCGCTCTGACATTATAAGAAAGCAGACCGGCATCATTGATAAATTTCATAACCGCTTCACGGTCAAATAAATCCTCTACTTCTTCCTGCTGGCTATCTGGAGCCATAGTTTCAGGTGCAGTAACTGCGCTCGGCTGAGCATCTGCTGTCGGTTTAACATCCGTCTGAACGGTCTGTGTGCTATCGGCGCTCATTTGCTGGAAGGCATTTGTAGGCTGTGCGGGTGTCACTTCTGCTACATCCGGGATCTGTGTCTGCTGCTGTACCGGAGTAGGTGCACCCTGTGTATCCGTTATGGATACCAAAGCTGGCGCCTCGGTACCTTGATTTGCAAATACCTCCAAAGTCATCTGTCCCGGAATTGACATTTGCATTTTCTTCTTCGGTTTAACAGTTAGTGTCTCGAAGCGTTTTCCAGATAGTGACTCGCCATATATGTCTGTCGGAATATCTCCACCCTCAGTGCTCTGCAATGCCTCCACGACATCTTTGACCGTTTCCTCGTTAAAATACGGTAAATACAGATGCACATCATTCAGGACATCATCGACCTGAATATGCATCTGCATCGGAGTTCTGACCATGCGTCCAAGGAGTTGGGCAATATAGGTAGCGTCATTCGCGTGTTTGAAGGACATCATGGTCTCTGCCCTTGGGCAATCCCATCCTGTGGACAGATTTTCTTTAAAGAACACAACACGGATATTTCGGTCATCTGCGATACGAGAAGGTTCCTCATAACGTACTTCAAACCCGTTTACCGTAAGGGAGGCAGTTGTTCCTCCGAAGGTGTGGACTACCTGACCGTTTTCCAGCTTGAATCCGGTCCGCTCCTCGATCTTTGCGATGCAATCATCCAGATTGGTATCGGTCAGCTTGCCCCCGGTTCCATTTAGCACCTGGATGATCAGAATTGGATTCACATAGGCGTAATGCTGCTCAAAACAATACTGCGTCCAATGTTCCCACTTTTCCTTCCAGTCGTCCGCTGCCGCCTGCAGGATAGCCATATCGTTGTTGACCGCACTGGCCTCTGGGTAAGTGATGACAATGCGGTCTTTCAAAAGTCCGGACGCTCGCACTTCATCCGCTGTGACAATGGACTTATGTATGGTTGAGGATGTACCCTCGACCAGAGCATTGAACCGTTGAGTCGTCGCGGACATACCAATCACCACTGGCATCGGCGGAATATGATCCTCATCGCTACCCTTGATAAATTTCTGCATGATTGTCGTGGCCTTGCTGGCCTCACGTCCCTGCATGCCGCGGTGTGCTTCATCTATGATAAAGTACAGCCTGTCGCTCTTTTCCCGAACAGTATTTGCAAGCGTCTGCCAAATTGTATAAGTCCTGCCATCGCCATTTTTCGTTAGCTTGGAGGTGACCGACAGCTTCTGCGTATTCAGAAAATAAACATGACCGTCCTCAAATACCTCTTTATCAAAGGATTCCTCGGAAACTGTAACGCACTGCGACAACTTGATCTTATCAGCCTTGGAGTCGATCTTTTGCTTTGACTGCTCGTTCAGCTGAGGCGAATCCGAAAGCCAGACGATGATTGCATCTGGCTGCTCCATATACTGTTCATCACCGAAAAGAATAGCCTCAATCAGTGCGGACATAATGATGGTCTTTCCGGCTCCGGTGGAGCAGTAAAGGAAACCACCCGTGGCGCATGCGTTCTGTGATAGCTGCCCATTGCCTCCGCAGTCTTCATACGGATATCAGCAAGCGCTCTTTTCTGAAAAGGGAATAATTCTACTCTCATGGTTACCTCCCCGTATTGATCCTGAAATTATCCAGATAGTCTCTGTAAAGTTGATAGCAGTCTTTGCCATCGTAGGTACGGATCATCGACCGGTATGCTGTCTCTGAATCCGTTATAATGAATACTGTCTGGATTTCTGGATGCTGGCTCAATTCGGCATCGAACTCTGAATAATATATTTCATCTACCAGAACAGCCATTTTGTTTTGCGGCAAGATCAGCATGTTCGGGAGATTATCATTTTCAAGAGCTGGGCACTTACCAATGGCGCCGCCCTTCATCCAGAGCACCGGAAGCAGTTCACGGAACTGCCTGCCGAGAGCAACGGAGGTTTTGTCGAGGAAGCTCAGTTTGAAGAACACAGCATTGGTTTTGAATCCATCAGACATCTTCAAATCCGCTAATTCAGGATAAGCAGGTTCTTTTTCTTTTTTATATACTTTTCCTCGAATCTTTTTTCCAGTTTCGGGATTAATGGTTTCCCCGTCAATTTCGGTATATTGTTCTACATTACATCCATAGTTCCCATCGAGAGGTTTGCCATCAATATTGCATCCCTTAATGGAACAAACCGTTCGAGGCCATGTGACATACCTAGCAATACCGCATCTATCCCACTCCTTATCTCCTGGCCTATATCCTTTTTCATCTAACGCTTTTGCTTCATCCGCTGAAACTTCATTGTTGGTTACCATAATACACCGACGATGACCATTGTCTATCGAATTTAACAGATTGACAGCATGCATGGTTGTACCAGATCCTGCGAAAAAATCAACAACAAGAGCATTTTTCTTATTTGCAATAAAATACTTGAGTGTATCCATTACAGCATACACCGATTTTGGGAAAGTGAATTTACCGCTTCCTATTATATTGCCAAGTACAGATGTTCCGTATTGTCCCGCATCATAACTTTTGTTTTGCCATACGGTTGTCGTTCTTGTAACCTTACCTTCTGTTTCGACAACTATTTTTGTTCCATCCTCGCGTAGACCTCGTACGGCCCATCGACCGCTTTTAATTTTATCAACATAATTAGCACTTAAATATCTAAACACATATGGTTGGTTTTTGCTTCCTGGAGAAACTCTTACAACGCCTTCTTTACAAAGTTTCTGTAAAGAGTCCCTTGTTATTCCCCAGTTCATTTCAACTCCATCGTCTCTAACGGGGAATACAGGAGTAGCACCTTCAATAGCTGGGATATCAACTCTTTGTTGCTCTGGTTTCAATGCCTCTCCTATAGCAATGATCTTCATTGTCTTATCATCAACATATATTGGATAAAATTGGGCCACACCTCCTTTAATAGTCCCTCTTCTGGAGGCATAATCCGTTCTGCGTAAATACCACCATCTTACTTCTCGTTCATCGCCATTTCCTTTCGGGTGTACCACTTGTGCGTTACCAAAGAGAATAATATACGCATATTCATCAGAGCGCGAAAATAGATTATCTCGCTTTGCTCCAGAGGGATTAATGGTTATACTAACCATTTGCATCGTTTTCCCAGAAAAAATCTCCTCAAGAAGGCAGCCCAAATGTAGGTACTCCTTTTCATCAATAGTAACAATAAGGACGGAATCATTCGGATTCAGAAGTTTTTTCGCAATTTTCAGGCGCTTCTCCATCATGGAGAGCCACTTGCTGTGGCGGTAAGCATCAGAGCTGTCAACATAATCGTTGTTGTACTTCCAGTCCTTTGCTCCGGTGTTGTATGGTGGATCGATGTAGATGCAGTCCACCTTCTCTGCGTACAGGTATTCCAGCAGCTGGAGCGCGTGGTAGTTGTCCGCCTCAATCAGTGTATGCCAAAGGTCGCTATCTTGAGCGTTCTGAACTGCATCCAGCGGTTTTAGTGTGGGATAGATCGGCTCGCCAAATTCTGCAACAGCAACAATCTCATCCAGCTGGAAAGTTACTTTCTCATGTGTCTCTCTGCGGTCGCAGAGAGCTTCGTTCCCATCGAGCTTTATGACCATATAAATATCGCTGACATAGCCTGTCTTTAACGCCACTTTTGAACCGACACGGATTGGAACGTCGTGAAGCGGCGTGCATTCGGGCAGATGCTCTTCAAACACAAGCCCGAACTTTTTTTGTTTCATTACTTTATCTGTTTCCATCAAAATCCTATCCCTAAGTGTTGGATCGTTGATCTGCCGGATCAAGTCTTGTAATAACGCCACTGTTTCCACCTCATTCTTCTGTGATCGTCTTTTCCTTTATGTGATAATCAATGCCGCGCTCTTGACAGAAAGCCGTCACCTCTGCTGCGCATTCATTGTAAAAGTGCCGTTGTCCTTCATAGGCGTTTGCTGTCTTGCTGTAATTCGTTCTGCCGAAGATGATCCTGTCGGTAAATGCTACAGCTTCCAAGATTTCGCGTAAATTCTGCTCTATCATGTTCGGTGTTGGATACGGTTCTATGCTCACCCACGTCTTGCAACCAACTTCGTGAAGCGCTCTCAGCGCTGCCAGTCGGTCTGCACAGGGAACAGCTCCCGGTTCCATCTGTTCCCGGTATGCTTCATCCAGCGTTATCAACGTGATCCCATATTCATTTTCCGGAGAAAGTTCCGCCAATTCTATGGGAAGCAATCCCTTCGTCAATGTAGTGCATTTGATACCGGCCTCGTTCAGTTTTCGGATAGCCGCAATGCTCATCTGGGACACCTCTGGATATCCTTCCATGAACGGATCTGTGGTAAAGCAAAGCTGCACAGACTGAATCTTATCTCTGAGCCTCGGTATCTCTTTATCCAGCAATTCAAGCGTGTTTGATACAAGCACCGGCTCAAGCCATCTCTCGTAATCCTTAATTTGCCCGAATCGCTTCTTCATCAGGAATGCATAACATGGATATTTGCACCCATGTGCACACCCCTGCACGTGATTCATCGTGTAGTCACCATACTCTACCCCTGTTTGATAAAGCATGGATTTTCGTTTTATCGTCTTCAAGGTGCTTTCATCCTCCGCCTACTTGTTCTTTAATATGTAGTCTGCCATCCGCAGTGCAAGTCCCTGCGCTTTCGGACTCTCACTCGCAATGGCAAAGCAGAATAGGAACATCGGCGAGTTCCTGCTGTTCCTGAAAATCCGCGCATGCTTTGACACACATGGAAAGATGGTCCCAAGCCGAGAGAGGATATACTCCTTTATGTGATCTGGATTTGCGTCCTTAACCATCCGTTCGCCATCGCTCTGTCCGGGCTCCGGGAACAAGTCAAAAAGCGTCATCTGGGGATCTTTCTTATAGAATTCCTTCCTCCATCCGGCATCTCCAAGCAATCGATCTATGCAATCCTCCCATTTATCGTACTTTCCGTTTTTCGGCAGCATACGTTCAAGTGCAGAGAACGGAAACAAGTACCATACGTCTATCGATTTCGTCTGTGCTACATTTTCAAGCGTAGCCCAATTTACCTGCGTCGCATATGGATCTAAGAACAGCAATCCTCTGTTATATCTCCAGTCTACGTTGCTAATAATCTCCGCGAGCTTATCATTCGCATCGCCGCAGTAAATTGTAACAATTCTCCTCATCTGCGGAAACTCGGAGTTTATCATATTCTGAAGTTCTCCTGCCTTCTGAGAGTCCGCTTCTATGAAATAGTAATGATCGAACTTCTTTTCAGACGCCAGTGCACGCTTAGCAGAGCCCACAAGAAACTGCCCGCCGTCACTGGTCTCGATCTCACCGGTTCCAGCAAAGGCATCTATATAAATCTTCTTAAACTTCTGATTTTGCAGTGCAATCAGGTATGCGTCCAGGTAGCTGGTGAAGATATTCAACTTCTCCTCAGTCCAATTGCCACCAAATTTCTGCGACGTTGCCATAAATTCCAATCACCTCATCTATTTGAAACTCAATCTCAAGAAGAGAAAGAGATCACCGTTTCCTTCTTTCCTGTATCAGGATTCACAATCTGCTCAATCTTCGCGCCAAAGAAATCGGTCAGATCGCTCTTTACCTCATTACGAAATCCCTCTGACGGGAAAATCGGGTGGTTATCCAAAAGTTCCCACATCTCATCCAGCGGCACCTGCTTTCGGCCTCTAAAGCTGCGCTGCAGGTATTTCGCTATATCGATAACATGCAAGCAGCTTTCATCTTCCTCTTCAGCAATCTCACCGAAAAGGTTAAATGACAACTGCCTGTTCTCAACCGAGTGCTTGGTAGAGGACTGTGCGCCAAATACCTTCCAAGCACTCTTCTTGTAGAGCTTAAAGCCCTCCTTGTTGCTCGTGCAATGAATCAAATTGTAGACGAGCGAGTTCTGCGTGTTATAGAACGGAAATGCCGATACGTAGTACCTGCGAGTTCCTTTCAGTGAATTTATGATTTCTTCCACTCTGGCCTCATAGGCCTTCTTGTCACTTCCATAAGGCACCAGTTTCTCAAAGTCTTCCAGATAAGTGTTCTCGTACTTTGCCTTTGTCGTTTTCTTCTTGGCGCTTGTGATCGCCCGCACCGGATCTGAAACCATGTGATTAATCATAACTTCACCCCAGTTACGGAAAAACGGTAGAAGTGCTTCCCAGTCAATAGTCGCATCATACGGATCGTAGAGCAGGAAATAATGCAGGTGTCCAGTTCCATATAACTGTGGTCCGATAGTTCGGAGTAGCTCGTGCGCATCACCACAAGAGGTGACAATCTTAAAATTGCGCTCATCCTGTGGAAGATGCTTTTTTAGCTCATCTACGCGCGCTTTATCCTTGTCATTCAAGTAAATGTGTATATTTTTCTCCGTATAGCTTCTTGATGCTTCCCTAAGTGCTTCTGAGACGCGTACTGCTGTACCTTTCACAAATTGCCCGGCATCGTCGGTGTATACACCACTGTTGCACATACAGTCTATAAAGATCAGCCCATTGCAAGACTCAGTCAGCAGCAACTTCTGTGCCCACGATTTGATGTACTCTTCTATCAGCTCAAATTTTTTTATTGTGTGAGGGCTAGCCTTGCTAATTATGTTTTTCTTTTTTGCCGCCATACCATCCACCTCTTATTCAACGATGCCTTCTTGGGAAAAATCAGCTTTCGGATATTCCCAATATCGCAGTTCCGTGTTTTACGCACCTTCGTTAGCATTCTCATACTGACAGTTTAACCTTTAGACAGCTTGTTAGCGAAAGATCGTTTGGTAACGACCGCCACCTGCAATTTCTTTCAAAAGGCATCTACAAAATCATACCAAAGTGATGCAATGCTTCCGTAATTGCCTTTTCCTTCTCCGGTGGGCATTGGGGCTGCTTGGCGTTTTCGGATTTTAGCTTATTGTAGTTCTCACGCTCAATAATGCCGTATTTCTGCTTCACCTGTGCGATATAAAGATGGCTGACTTTCAGCCCGGTATGTTCCAAGGCATATTCCCGGATTTCCTCATAAGTCGCCTTACTCTCAGCCGAAGTCAAATCCAGCTCGTCCATATCCACTTCGATCTCGATATGTTCCTTAGTTTTGAGTTTGGACAATAAACATACCGTCTCGACAGATGCCCCGCATTCATCAAATTGCGTGAGCACCTTTTGCTCAATGGGAAACTTGTACGCAATCGCCTTTACAAAGCGTTTCTGCGTCTTTTGCTCCTCACGCGGGAACAACTCAACCTCGGAAATCAGGTATTTCACAAGATCGCGCCGTTCTGCTGCATTCATTCTATCATAGATTGCGTCAAAAGACGAGAGGATTCCAATCATAGATTGCACAGACATCTGCTCGCTTTCCAGAGTTGTCTTTTTCATCAGGCTCTCTTGCAGCAGATCCTCCGCCTTATAAATCTGGTCATAGAGGTCATTCAGGCGGCGGGTCATGTCTGTGCGGCGGCGCTCTGCATACTTGTCATCCGGAGCAATGCGGTCAATATCCCGCTCCAAGCTGTCGCGGCTGCGCTGTAAAGCGGATAGCTGGTTTTTGTAGGCGGTAATGTCATTCTCGACCTCGGTCATGTCCACGGCGGTCATTACCTTTTCCTGCAAATCCTTGATAAACTGCGGATTGCGAACAATCTTCCGGGTGTACTCCATCACCTCGCCCTCAACCTGACTGGCTACCACGCCATTCCTGCGGCATACCGAAGTCCCTCTATGTTTAGTCGCATAAGAACAGACATAAGATTCTGTGCGGCGCTTTGTGCCGTCCTGATTTGTCCACTTGGTCATACCGATATACATAGGTGCGCCGCATTGCGGACATTCTACGATACCGGACAACAGATGCGCGTTATACTGACCTATGTTGTGATTACCCTTTTTCCCACGAATGGCTTTGATCTCCTGCACCTTGTCAAAATCTTCTTTGGAAACAAACGCCTCATGGGAAATAACCTCACTCAAAATATACTCATCCTGCTTCACAAGTCGATACTCGTTATCTTTGCCGGGAACTTTCTCTGTCCGTCGCTTTCCCCATGCCACGCGCCCCATATAAACCGGATTGCTAAGCATTCTCTTGATGTGGTCAGAACTCCACTCTCCATAGCTGGGGCGGATGGCATTCTTTGCCGGTGGGCGAGTATAACCGTTTCGATTGAGATAGCCCGAAATTGCCGTGTAGCCCATATTTCGGTTCAGGAACATATCAAAAACCAGTTGCACGACAGCCTTTTCTTCCGGGACGGTCTCCAATTTCCCTTTACTCTTGTCATCGCCCTTTACCAGACGATACCCATAGGGTGCAAAGCCGCCGTTCCACCCACCGGACTTTGCTTTTTCCTCGCGCCCCAAAAGGCTCTGTGCAATGATGTTCTCACGTTCCAACTCAGCTACCGCACCGAGAATGGTAATCATCATTTTTCCCATCGAAGTTGAGGAATCAAGACCATCTTCTACGCACATCAGGTGAACGCCGTATTTCATAATAAACTCAAGGGAGTTCAGCACGTCCCGCGCATTTCTGCCGAACCGCGATAATTTGAAAACCAGCACATAGTCCGTATGCACTTTTCCGCTCTGAATGTCATCCAGCATCCGCTGGAACTCCGTCCGTCCCTCGATGCTCTTGCCACTTTTGCCTTCTTCAACATAGGTATCAAGAACGGTCATACCCCGACGCTCGGCGCATTCAGCCAGATAATGTTTCTGCCCGTCCAGACTATACCCCTTTACCTGACGCTCGCTGCTGACGCGGATATAAATAACACACGATTTGCCCTCTTTCGTATTATACATAGATTTCCTCCTATTGCAGGACCGGGCGGTCATCGACCGCCCGGAATACTCTGCTCAGATTTTCTGATTTTCCTTTTCTGCGGCAGCATATTTAATCAGGATTTGTGCCAGAACATTGATAAAGTTCTGGTAGCAGTCCCGCTGCTCTGCTGTCATCTGAATCACACTCTCCTTGGGAAAGCGAAGCTCAGTTCCATTGTTTGCAGTGTAGCTCTTGTAGTTTTCGTTTTTTACCATGTAATCACTCCATTTGACGTTATGTTCGTCAGCCGAATGAAGTGCCGCTCTTTCAATGGTAACTCAGCAGTTACTATTATATGCTATTTCCAGTCTTGGGTCAATAGCTCCGGAGCGATTCTCCGGTAACTCCTGAATTGACATTTCTGCTTGCTCTCATGTATAATTACTTTGAAAATTCCCGGAGGTGAAGTCAATGAGTATGGCTCAGGTTATCCGGGCTGCTATGAAGAAGCAAGGCGTAACTGTCAGTCAGCTTTCAAGGCAGCTTGGCTGCACAACCCAAAATATCAGCGGCAAAATGCGCCGTGACAATTTCAGGGAAAGCGAGTTGCAGGAAATAGCGGCGGCGATCGGCTGTCGGTTTGAGGGTCGTTTTATTTCAGAAGAAACAGGAAAGCCGGTTGAATAGTATTCCTGTCTCATGGGTGGGTAAGCTGCTGCAACAGCTTACCCATTCAGCATTTCTGCGGCTTTTTTGATATTCGCGCTGGCATTGCCTCTACGGAAGTTCTCCCCGTCGAAGCGGATCGGGACGCAGACCTCTAAGATGCGGTCAAAAATGCGGCACTCATCCAGATCGGCAGCTTGCTTCATAACGGAAAGCGGAATATTGGTCGTGACGATCATTGGCTTGCCGGTCAGCAGCCGTTTG
>OIEN01001270.1_pt1 | contig 11728 bp, 8 predicted proteins | sample 1581741 | NCBI WGS metagenome assembly OIEN01 (sample SAMN01760944, study PRJEB22395) | human gut metagenome | reverse complement strand
AAGAAGTCTTGTAATATAAAATAATTAGATAAAAAGAATGAAGCAATCTTTAAAGAATGCTTCATTTCTTTATATTGAGCTTTTTAAAAATTACATTGGCATTATTAAGTTTGCCAAAGGATATCCGATAAATGATGCTACTAAAATAATTACGAACATCATTAGAAATCCATATTTTAATAAACTTGTTGAATCAGACCAACCTGATGAACCAGCTACAGCAACATAAGGCATTGCAGGTGGAGCTGCAGATCCTGTTGATGCGATTAAACCAATAACAGCTGTGATAGCTGCAGCATTTAATGCACCACCAGAAGCTAGAGCTACTGGAACAGCAAGTGTTGGAACTAATTGTGCTGTAACCATGTGAGAAGATACATTTGACTGTAATCCAGCCCACAATGAGAATAACAAAATTAGTAATATAGGTGATAGACCAGTTGTTATTGGTGCAATAGAAGCTGACAAGAACGTTGTTAAACCTATTGCTTTATTGGTCATTGCAGCGCCTAAAGCTAGTGTTGCAGATGCCATTATAATACTTGGCCAAGATACACCTTTTGTCATTGATTCATTAATATTTATTAATGGTTTTCCACCATATTTTAGAATTGATAATAAGATAATTCCTAATAATGGAGGCATTGCTGTACCAAACTTGCTAATCCATGTAAATGTACTTGCAATCCAGCCTATTGAACTTGATTTCAATAAACTTGGAAGAACCCATAATGCAATTACAAGAATAAATACCCAAAGTATAATTTTCTCTCCACGTGTTGCACTAGGAATTTCTTTTTTCATTTTATCAAATTGAGAAGATTTTAGGTTTATCTTCTTTGTATTTGGTCTCATTATAAATTTAAATATTAACATCATTAATGCAAATATTATAATTCCAGTTGGTATTGCATAAAGCATGTATTGACCATAACTTATGCTTGAGCTTGTTAAAGTTTTAAATACTCCCATAGAAAGAACAGGGAATACGTGTGCTATTGGTGTCATACCAGAAGATAAGCTTGTACAGAATACTAAGCCCATCATAAGCATATTGGCATATTTATCACCTTTCTTTAATCCTAAAACATTATAAATTTCCTCAAGAATTGGTAATATTATAAAGTATAGAACTGTTGGAGACATGAATAATCCAATTATAAGAACTGCTGCAAAGAAGCAGAATGCAAATCTCCAAGGTGATTTTCTCGCAAATTTACTAGTTACAAATCCTAAAGCTATTTTCTTAACATATCCTGTTTGAGAAAATGCATATGTGAACATGAATGTAAATAGTAAAAATGCGAAAGTTTCGTTACCAAACGAATTTTGCAGAGTTGTTTTCATTCCAAGTGAAGGAACAAGCGCAAGAGCTGCTAAACATAATAAACTTGGCCAGCCTATTCCAACTGTTATCCACAAGAATAAAACAGTTACGAATACGCCAAGAACCTTCATCCCATCTGCACTAAGACCAGATGGAGGCGTAGTACTAAAGAAAACGATAAGAAGAATAAGTGCAATGATGGTACAAATAAATTCTTTCTCATTTTTCTTCATTAATGGTCTCTTTTTATTTTCTTCCATTTTTTTTCAATCCTTTGTTTAACAAATTTAGGTTTTTAAGGGAAAGCCTATAAAACCATAGGCTCAATATAAAAATTTATTTTAAGTAAAAATAATTACTTTAAAACCTAAATTAAAGCACCTTGATTAACAAGCTCTTCTTGAACAGCTTTTACATCATAAGATGGATTATCTAGTGTTAAAGCTGCTGCTACACCTGCTGCTTGACCAGTAGCAAATCCTGTTCCCATAACACGTACAGAACCTAGTGCTAATGAGTCTGTAGAAATTGTTCTACCAGCGGCCCATAAGTTTTTAGCATCTCTAACTTTTAAACATCCTAAAGGAATAGAGAAGTACTCGTTATCTGGAATATGAGTGTATTTTATAGAAGTGTTGCTCTTGTGCATTTCTGGGCTCCAAGCGCCTCTTGCTATACTATCATCACTCTTTGGTGCCATTATTATTTCTTCACCTTTAAGCATTTTGTCACCGATTATTCTTCTTGCTTCACGAATACCAACTGCTGGTCCAGAAGATGATATAATCATATCTTGGAATCCGTCTAGGTAGTTCTTAAATGCCATTGCATAATTGTGAACTTGTGAACGTAGTTCCATTTCTGTTTTTGTAAGTGTTTCTGCATCAAGGGCAGGAACTATTGTGCTTGGAATTGTGCAATATCCATAAGTTTTGTCTGGAATTTTAATGATTAATCCAGTTTCTTTCTTAATTTCAATTCCGTTTTCTTTTGCCTTTTTTAAAGCGGCCTCAATGTCAGGCTTTAATATTTCTCTTGCTGGAATGTTGTCAATTCTAAAAGGTAATGAAGATTGTTGAACTTTTCCCTCATCATCTCCCCAGTTAGTTGCAATTCCGGCAAAATGAACTAGGTTAGCATTACCAGAAGCATCAACAAAAGCCTTAGCTTTTACTGTGAATGTTCCTTCGTCATCTGTACATTTAATCTCTTCTATTTTCCCGTTATTGTTTAATACTTCATACATTTGAGCATGTAAAAAATATTCAACAGAACTCTTTTTTAGTAATTGGTCCATAACCAATTTTACGTATTCTGGGTTGAATGATACAGAAACGTTACCAGTTGATTTTGATGGTCTTGGATGAATGTTTGTACCATAATCCTCTAATTTTTTTAGAACTTCTCCACCGATTCCTTGTACAACTTGATCATAATTTTCGCCTCTTGTAAAAAAACCACAATAAGCAGTAACTTGTGAATTTGTAGCTTGTCCACCAAAATATGGATTTCTTTCGATTAAGACAGTTCTAGCACCAGCTCTTGCGGCACCGATTGCTGCAGCTATACCTGCTGCACCGCCTACAACAGCTACATCACATTCAATATATCTTTGCATAATTGAACCTCCTTTTATATAATTTTACAAAAATACATTCAAATTATACCATAAAAAGATGATTTATATAGAGTTGAAATATAAATGTCATATAAATGTCATATAAATGTAACAAAATGTAAAATAACGTCTAAATTTAATTTTGAAATTTTATAAAATCTGTATAAAATACTTGAAAACTATTTATCTTTGGTATAGAATATTAAGTGGTTTTAAATAGCCGCATATATGATGAATAACATCAAAGAGGAGGAATTTTTATGTCAGTTAAAATTGGTATTAATGGTTTTGGAAGAATAGGAAACTTAGCATTCCAAGCTGCATTAAAAAATAATGAAGTAGAGGTAGTCGCAATTAATGATCCTTTCATAGCAGCAGATTACATGGCTTATATGGTTAAATTTGATTCTGCACATGGAAGATTTAATGGAGAAGTTAAATCAGAAGAAGGAAAATTAATAGTAAATGGAAAATCAATAAATGTATATAACGAAATGGATCCAAATAATATTCCATGGGCTAAAGAAGGAGTTGAATATGTTCTAGAGTGTTCTGGAGTATTTACAACAATGGAAAAAGCACAAGCTCACTTAAACGCAGGAGCTAAAAAAGTTGTAATAAGTGCACCTTCAAAAGATGCTCCAATGTTTGTAATGGGTGTAAATAACGAAACATATGATCCAAGCATGAACATAGTTTCAAATGCATCTTGTACAACAAACTGTTTAGCACCTTTAGCAAAAGTTATAAATGACAACTTTGGAATTAAAGAAGGATTAATGACAACTGTTCATAGCACAACAGCTACACAAAAAACAGTTGATGGAGCTTCTAAAAAGGATTGGAGAGGTGGACGTGCTGCAAGCGCAAACATAATTCCATCATCAACAGGAGCTGCTAAAGCAGTTGGAAAAGTTATTCCAGCATTAAATGGAAAATTAACAGGTATGGCATTCAGAGTACCAACAATAGATGTATCAGTTGTTGATTTAACATGTAATTTGGAAAGACCTACAACATACGAAGAAATCTGTGCAGCAATGAAGAAAGCAGCAGAAGGAGAATTAAAAGGAATAGTTGAATATGTTGATGAAGATGTTGTATCTTCAGACTTCTTAGGAGATGAACATACATCAATATTCGATAGCAAAGCTGGAATAATGCTTACAGACACATTTGTTAAATTAGTAGCTTGGTATGACAACGAGTGGGGATATGCACATAAATTAGTAGACTTAGCAGCATACATGGCAAAAGTTGATCATAAATAATAGAGTATAAATAACAATTTGGGGGCTTGGCATTTTTAAATTCAAGCCTCTTTATTACAATATAAGAAAGGAAAACGGTAATATGAATAAAAAGACTGTTAGAGACATTGATGTTAAAGGAAAGAAAGTTTTAGTAAGATGCGATTTTAATGTTCCTTTAGATGAAAATAAAAATATAACAGATAATAGAAGAATAGTTGGAGCTCTTCCAACAATAAAATATTTATTAGATAATGATTGCAAAGTAATTCTTTGTTCACATTTAGGAAGACCAAAGGGACAAGTAAATAAAGATTTTTCTTTAGAGCCAGTTGCAAAAGAATTATCTAGATTATTAGGTAAAGAAGTAAAACTTGCAAGTGATATAATAGGAGAGAGTGCTAAAGAATTAACTGCAAACATGAAAGATGGAGAAATTGTTCTATTAGAGAATGTAAGATTTGATAGTAGAGAAGAAGCAAATGATGCAGAGTTTGCAAAAGAACTTGCAAGTTTAGCTGAAATATATGTAAATGATGCGTTTGGAACAGCTCACAGAGCACATGCTTCAACAGCAGGAGTAGCAAGCTATTTACCAGCAGTAGCAGGTTTCTTAATGGAGAAAGAATTAAACTTCTTAGGAACAACACTAGAAAATCCAGAAAGGCCATTTGTAGCAATACTTGGAGGAAAAAAGGTATCAGATAAAATTGGTGTTATCGATAGCTTATTAGAAAAAGTAGATACATTAATGATTGGTGGAGGAATGGCTTACACATTCTTCAAATCAATGGGATACAATGTTGGAAATTCTATTTGCGAATTAGATAAATTAGATTTAGCAAAAAGTTTAATGGAAAAAGCTAAAGCAAAAGGTGTAAAATTAATGCTTCCTGTAGATACTAAAGTAGGAAAAGAATTCAAAGAAGATACAGAAAGTAAAACTGTTAAATACACAGAAATACCAGATGGTTGGGAAGGATTCGATATTGGTGCAGAAACAATAAAGATGTATCAAGACGAATTATCAAAAGCAAAAACTGTTATCTGGAATGGACCTTTAGGATTGTTTGAATTTGACCAATTCGCAATAGGAACAAACGCAATAGCAGAATACTTAGGAAACCTAGAAGATGTTACAACAGTAATAGGTGGAGGAGATTCAGCAGCTGCAATAGAAAAATTAGGAATTGGGGATAAATTCACACACATTTCAACAGGTGGTGGAGCATCACTAGAATTCTTAGAAGGAAAGAAACTTCCAGGAGTTGAATGCTTACTAGACAAATAACTATATTTAATAATTGTATTTTTCTAAAATTAACTGACTACCCATTGGCTCAAGCTTCGCTATGCGAACTTTCGACGGTGGGGCTACGCATTTAATTTTATAAATAATACAATTATTAAATTAAAAATATTAAGGAGGACGTGTATGAGAAGAAAGGTAATCGCAGGAAACTGGAAAATGAATATGCTTCCAGCAGATACAATAAATTTTATAGAAGGTTTGGCTCCTCTTGTAAAAAATTCTGAAAATGAAGTTATATTGTGTGTACCATATACAGATTTGTTCTATGCATGGCATGCATCGGAAGGTACAAATATTCATATTGGTGCAGAGAATATGCATTGGGAAGAAAAGGGAGCATATACAGGAGAAGTTTCTGGGCAAATGCTAAAGAGTATAGGAGTTGAATATGTTATAATAGGCCACTCTGAGAGACGTGCATATTTTGCAGAAACAGATGAGACTGTAAACAAGAAAATTAAATCTGCATTTGCAAATGATTTAAAACCAATAGTTTGCGTTGGTGAGTCTTTAGAACAAAGAGAAGCTGGCAAAACAGAAGAAATTATAACAAAGCAAGTTGAATTAGCGTTAGCTGGTCTTACAGAAGAACAAGTAAAAAATACTATAATAGCATATGAGCCAATCTGGGCAATTGGAACTGGCAAAACAGCTACATCAGAAGATGCAAATAATAGTATTAAAGCTATAAGAAAAAAGATTTCTGAAGTATACGGAAAAGTTGCAGAAGATGTAATTATTCAATATGGTGGAAGTGTAAAATCAACAAATGCAAAGGAACTATTCGAAACATCAGATATTGATGGAGCCTTAGTTGGAGGAGCAAGTTTAAAAGTAGATGAATTTGCAAAAATAGTAAATTACAATAAATAGACACAGTGAATGGCGGAGAGCGGATACATGCCGATAGGTTTAAAGAATAAAAATTTTCAGAGAGTGCTCTGTGCCTTAGGAAAGGAAATGGAATAAGAAAATGAAAGATAAATTGACAATGCTAATGATATTAGATGGTTTTGGAATAAATGAGAATGAGCAAGGAAATGCAGTAAAGCTTGCCAATACTCCAAACATAGACAAATTAATGAAAACATGCCCAACAACAAGAATTTTTGCTAGTGGAATGAGTGTTGGATTACCAGAAGGCCAAATGGGAAATTCAGAGGTAGGCCATACAAACATTGGAGCTGGAAGAATTGTTTATCAAGAGTTAACAAAAATAACAAAATCAATAGAAGATGGAGACTTTTTCAGTATTCCAGAATTTAATAAGGCAATAGAAAATTGTAAAAAATATAATTCTAAATTGCATATAATGGGCTTACTATCAGACGGTGGTGTACATAGCCACATTCGTCATTTGTATGGATTATTAGAACTTGCAAAGAGAAAAGATTTTGAAAATGTATTTGTACATTGCTTTATGGATGGAAGAGATACTCCACCAGCTTCAGGTGAAGGATATATTACAAAACTAGAAGAAAAAATGAAAGAAAAAGGAATAGGCAAAATTGCAAGTATATCTGGAAGATTCTATGCAATGGATAGAGATAAGAGATGGCAAAGAGTTCAAAAGGCTTATGATGCAATGGTTAATGGAGTTGGAAACAAGGCTTCATCTGCAATACAAGCAGTAGAGGCATCATACCAAAAAGAAATTTTTGATGAATTTATAGAGCCAACTGTAATATGCAATGGAGATACACCAGTTGCAAAAATAGAGCCACACGATTCTGTAATATTCTTTAATTTTAGACCAGATAGAGCAAGAGAAATAAGTAGAACATTAGTTGACCCAGAATTTAATGATTTTGAAACAAGAAAAGACTTAGATTTATGCTTTGTATGTATGACTCCATATGATGAAACATTACCAAATGTTGATGTTGCATTCAAGAAAGAACATTTAAAAAATACATTTGGTGAATACATCAGTAATTTAGGTTATACTCAATTACGTATAGCAGAAACAGAGAAATATGCCCACGTAACATTCTTCTTTAATGGTGGTCAAGAAAAACAATATCCAGGAGAAGACAGAATATTGGTTCCATCACCAAAGGTTGAAACATATGATATGCAACCAGAGATGAGTGCGCCAGAAGTTACAGAAAAAGTTGTAGATGCAATAAATTCTAAAAAATATGATGCAATAATATTAAACTTTGCAAACCCAGATATGGTTGGACACACAGGAAGCCTAGAAGCTGCTATAAAAGCAGTTGAAACAATAGATGAGAGCGTTGGAAAAGTTGTAGAAGCTGTAAATGCTCAAAATGGTGTATTAATTATAACAGCAGACCATGGAAACTGCGAGCAAATGATAGACTACAAAACAGGGGAGCCACACACAGCACACACAACAAACCCTGTTCCACTAATATTAGTTGGAATGGATAATGCAAAACTAAGAGAAGGAAAACTAGCTGATTTAACACCAACAATGCTAGACATAATGGGACTAAAGAAGCCAGAAGAAATGACTGGAGAAAGTATTATAGTTGAAAAATAGAAAATAAGGGAGCACATATGCCAAAGGGTGAAACTATAAAAGATTTATATTCTGAAATTAGAAAATGCCTTTTTTATATGATACCAGAAAAATGGGAAAGCATATATCTTTATGCGTCAGTTATACAGAGGGATAATGGTGAAGAAACAGGAGAAATGTTTTTTTACTATTTTCCCAAGAGTATAATCAAAAGAAACCCAATAAATGTGTATCAAATTCCACAAAAATTCAGTTTGGATGAAGAAGAATATATAAAATTAACAGATGAATTATATGATTTAATAAAAAAATTGAGACATGAATGTAAAAGGTATGATAAAATTAACTGGTCAAATATCACAATAAGCATAGAAAATGTTGATTTCTTAGCTGAATATAATTGTGATGATTTACTAACATCAATGTATTCAAATGAAGATCGTATGTTGATTTGGCAGTATAAATACCTGTCATATCCTATGGAAAAATTTACGAAGGATCAAAGAGAAAAGATAGAATCATACTTAGAAGAAGAATCTCATGGATTGCACCAATATAAAATATATACAGAGACTTTTTATCAGCCACATGAACATAATAGTATTGAATATGATATAAACAAAAAAGTAGATGAGTATATAAAAGAGGATGAAAAGCCTACAACAGATTTTACTATGGTTGACAGTGATGAGCAATATAAAATTAAATCTGGAAATATCTTTAAGAGAAGGAAGAATAAACTATTAAATGAAAAGAATGAAATGAAGCAACAAGATACAGATGAAAAAAATAATGAGCAAGAAGAGCTTGTTGCGAGAAATCAGATTTTAAAATATTAGAGAGCAATTGAAGGAAACTTTAATTGCTTTTTAAATTCAATATTTATTATTAAAACCAGAACAATTTGTATTTTTAAAGCCTCAACACTTCACTCTTGGTAGGGGCTTTTCGACCCATCAAAAGGCGAGCTTTCGATCTCATTAAAAAAATACAAATTGTTCTGGTTTATCTTATAAAATGTTTAAGAAATGGTATTCGATCTGTGTGAAAATATTAAAAAAATTTAATAATTTACTTCACTTAAAATATTCTTTATGGTATTATAATATGGAAAAGTAAGGAATGGGTTGAAAAAATAATTATAATTTTCAAACTAGATTTGTACATAGAAAGAGGAATAGATTTTATATGAGAAGTAAGAAAAAAGAAAAGAAGATTTATATTTATAAATTAATTGTAACAATAATATTTGCTTTAGCAATAGTATTCGTGCTTAACACGGCACAAAATTATATAAGAAATGAAATTACAGGAAAAACTAATTTAGTAATTAATAATGGAAATGTCACAAAGAGCACAAAGAATGATGTAATTATAGAAGATGATGTTGTATACTTATCTACTAAAGACGTAGCAAATTTCTTTGATGACCATATTTTTTATGACAATACGTATAATCAAATCATAACAACATCAGATACAAAAGTTGCAACACTTGTAATAGATAAAAATAAATGTACTGTAAATGGAGCAGAAGTAAGTTTAATTGCTCCTGCTAAGAAGATAGATAATGAGTTTTATTTACCTTTTTCTGAGATTAGCAAGAGTGTATATAATGTGGAAACGAAATATATAAAAGAAACAAATACTGTAGTTCTAGTTTCGTTAGATAGAGAGCTTATGTATGCTAATAGTAGCAAAAATAATTCTGTAAAATATATGCCAACGAGTTTTTCTAGAACTGTTGCTAAAATAAAAAAAGGCGATAATGTGACTGTTGTTAAAGATGACAAGACGGCGGAAAATGGATGGACTAAGGTTACGACAGAAAATGGAAAAATAGGGTATGTAAAAACAAGTACTTTAGTAAATGAAAATCAAGTTAGAGAAAAGTTAAATATAGAAAAACAAGTTGAGGGAAATATCAGCTTAGCATGGGATTATTTTTCTGAATATGCATCTGCACCACAAAGAACAGGAAAAATAAAAGGAGTAAACGTTGTGTCTCCAGCATTTTTAGCATTACAAGATGGAGGAAAAGGAAATCTTGTTGCAAATGTGGGAACAGCAGGAACTAACTATGTAAATTGGGCTCATAATAATGGATATAAAGTTTGGGCTTTGCTTTCAAATAACTCGGACAAGCCAACTACAACAGAAATACTAAACGATTATAAACTAAGAGAAAGATTAATAAATAATATAGTAACTGCAGTAATAACATTTAACCTTGATGGAATTAATTTGGATTTTGAGTATCTAAATGAGAGTGATAAAGATGTATACTCAAGGCTAGTAATAGAATTAGCACCTAGATTAAAAGAACTTGGAAAGGTTTTATCTGTTGATGTAACAGCTCCGGATGGTTCACCAGACTGGTCTCTATGCTACGATAGAAATGTAATAGGAGATGTTGCAGATTATATAGTATTTATGGGATATGACCAAAACGGAGTGTCGTCACCTAAAGAAGGAACAACGGCAGGTTGCGATTGGGTAGAAGCAAATATTAAAAAATTCTTGGGACAAGAAGGAGTAGATGCAAGCAAAATAATATTAGGAACACCATTCTATACAAGAATTTGGACAGAAAAAAATGGAAGTGTAACAAGTAAAGTAGTTAACATGAAAAATATAGCAAGTAATATACCAGAAGGAACAAAGACAACCTGGGATGACTCTTTAAAACAAAATTATGCAGAATACGAAAAAGACGGAAAAACATATAAGATTTGGATAGAAGATGCTAAGTCTTTAAGATGCAAACTAGAATTAGTCAACACGTACAACTTAGCAGGGGCTGCATACTGGGAAAAAGATAGAGAAACAGATGATATTTGGAATATGGTATCTGAGGTATTGAATGTAAAATAATAAATTTCAAATTTTGTAAATAAAATATAATTACAAGAGGCGTATAATCTGACGGATTGTATGCCTCTTTTTGAGATTATGTCAGAAAGCATTTTAGAAAAGGTAATAATAATTAATAGAAAAAATATATTATATTAGGTGATATTATGAAAAAAACAATATATTTTAAATTGCAATACTATAAGAATAATGATAAATCTTTAAAAAAAAACAAAAGATTATTTGACAGACTAATTACAAAAATTTTTAAGAAAATAAAAATGTTAAAATATATATTTCACAATATAAAAACAATAGAAAATGATGATAGTATTGAATACACATGCTATACTATGAGTAATCAAGAGGTAAAGGCATTAAAAAGAATAGAAAATATATTAAATAAAAATATTAATTTGAATGTAGTATTATCAAAAAGGATAAAAGAAATTGTCAGTAATATAAAAGAACCTGAGTTACAGGGAAATATAAAAAGTGTAAGCGAGATAATTAGTCACAGTGAAAAAAGTAAAAAGATATATCTTGATTTTTGTAAAATGATAATGAAATCTGTAATTGAAAGAAGAAAGCAAAATTCAGAAGAACAATCGCTTAGTATATTAATAAATTCAAAAGATTATAATAACACACAATTAATAAATGAATTAATTTCACAATATAAGATGATTAATATTGTTACAAATAATAGAAAACAATTTGAAGGTTTAGAAGAGGAAGCGGAGAAAAATTTTGAATCAATTTCGGTGCTAAATAATAAAAGAAAGAGTTTAAGTAATGCAAAATATATATTAAATGTTGATTTTAGTGGAGACGAGATTTTAGAATATTGTATTGACAGAACTGCTATAATTTTTAATAT
>OIEN01001263.1_pt1 | contig 11773 bp, 10 predicted proteins | sample 1581741 | NCBI WGS metagenome assembly OIEN01 (sample SAMN01760944, study PRJEB22395) | human gut metagenome | reverse complement strand
GTATGCATTTCGTAAGAATCATGTGAAGAGCGTTCTTGCCGGATGTATTGCGCTAACGGTATTCAATTCTATTGAAATTATTTTAAATGCGTGATATTATAAATAGTATATTATTATTTAAGAGGTATTTTTTTATGGGAAATCAATTTATTATGCCAAAACAGGTATTTTACGGCGAAAACGCTCTTAAAGATGCTGCTGATGTTATCGCAACACTCGGTATAAAAGCACTTGTTGTTACCGACCCTATGATGATGAAACTCGGTACAGCGCAGATGGTTACCGACCTTCTTGATGAAAAGGGCGTTCATTATGCTATTTATTCTAATATTACAGGCGAGCCAACTGATAAAATGATTGAAGCAGGTCTTGATGTTTATAATGACCAGTCTTGTGATTTTCTTATTGCAGTCGGCGGTGGCTCTCCTATTGATTCAATGAAAGCTATTGCAGCAGTTTCAACAAGCGGAGGCTCAATTGACGATTATCTCGGTAAGGTTATTACCGTTGCTACTCCGCCTATGGTTGCTATTCCTACTACTTCGGGCACCGGTTCTGAAGCAACGCAGTTTACAATTATTACTAATACTGAAAAAGATATAAAAATGCTCCTTAAAGGTCCTGTATTAATGCCGGATATTGCTATTGATGACCCTGCATTTACTTTGACTGCTCCTAAGTCTGTTACTGCCGCAACAGGTCTTGATGCTCTTTGCCATGCTTCTGAGGCTTATACTTCTCGCAAGGCTCAGCCTCTTACAGATGAATTTGCACTTTCTGCAATTAAAAAGATTTTTAAGTATCTTCCTGTTTGCTATAAAGACGGCGCTAATGTTGAGGCAAGAGCACAAATGTCCCTTGCCGCACTTGAAGCAGGCGTTGCATTCAATAACGCTTCCGTAACTGTTATTCACGGTATGAGCCGTCCTATCGGCGCTCTTTTCCATGTTCCTCACGGTATCAGTAATGCAATGCTTCTTTCAGCTTGCTTTACTTATGTTTATGACGGAGCTTATGACCGTTTTGCTGATATGGCACGTGAAATCGGTGTTGCAAGTGATAATGACGACGATAAAATTGCCGCTAAGAAATTTATTGACGCTTGTAACGCACTTTGTGAAATTTGCGAAATTCCTACTCTTGAAAAATACGGCATTGATAAAGATGAATTTTTCGCTAATATGGACAAGATGGCTGACGACGCTATGGCTTCCGGCTCACCGTCTAATACTATTAAAGAACTTAATAAGGACGATTTATTAAACATTTATAAAGAACTTTGGAAATAAATTTGAAAGGGAATTATGAAGAAATCAATCAAGATACTCAGCGTTTTTCTTGCTGTAATTATGGCTTTTGCATCAACCTCGGTTGCCTTTGCATCAACTAAATTTTACAGCAAATATGATAAAAAAACTTATACACATAATACTAAGTTTGATACATTTAATAAGGTTGTAGGTATTGACGTATCAGAGCATAACAAAACTGTTGATTTTAACAAGGTTAAAGCTGACGGAATCGACTTCGTTTATGTAAGAGTCGGCTACACGGGATATACCAAGAAAAAATTATCACTTAATTATGACCCTTATTATCAGGAAAATATTACCAATGCACTTGCCGCAGGCTTGCAGGTCGGCGTTTATTGGTATTCGCAGGCGTTAAATGAGGAAGAGGCTTTACAAGAAGCAAATATGCTTCTTAATGTTATAGGAAGCTATAATATTACGTTGCCTGTTGTTTACGATTATGAGTTTGCAGGAGTCGGAGAAGACGGCAGACTTGACAGTGCTAACCTTTCTAAGGCTCAAATGACCGCTAACAGCCTTGCATTTTTGAACAGAGTTTCTCAAATGGGATATACTCCTTGCCTTTATGCAAATTACAGTTTTCTTAAAAATAGGGTGAACGCTTCTCAAATTTCAAGCATTGCTAAAATTTGGCTTGCTCATTATAATACTTCAACCGATTATCCCGGCGATTACGAATATTGGCAGTATACCTCCGACGGCAGAGTAAACGGTATTTCAGGCAGAGTTGATATGAATGTTTGGTATCAAGGGGCACAGCCGGCTGTTCCTACCGCACCGGTTACTCCTAATGTTACTCAACCCACAGCGAAAAAGGTAACAGGTGTTAAGCTTAAAGCAAAAACTAATACAACCCTGACTTTCTCTTGGGCATCGCAAGCCTATGCTGAATATTATAATATTTATAAGTATGATTCAAAGAAAGATAGGTACGTTAAGGTAGGCACAACTGCCGGTAATGTGAATACATTTAAGGTTAGGGGTCTTCCTGAAGGTTCTTATTTCAGATTTAAGATTACTGCCGTAGTTGGAGGTAATGAAGGTGAAAGAAGCGAACCGTATAAGGTTGTAACAAATCCTCGAAAGGTGCAGACAAAGCTTGCAAAAAGCACTAAGAAAAGGAAAATTACATTTAAATGGAAAAAGACCACCGGTACAGGCTATCAATACCAATGGTCAACAAGTAAAAACTTTAAGAAAAACTATTTAACAAAGACTACTAAGAAAACAAGTGTTACAATTTCTACATCAAAAAGCAGAAAAACATATTATCTGCGTGTAAGAGCATATAAAACTCATTCAAACGGCAAAAAATATTACGGTAAGTGGTCGACAGTTAAAAAGGTTAAGGTTAAATAAATATAAAGCACATCAGCATTTTTTGCCGATGTGCTTTTTTTACAAGCTTTTCAAAAATCTGATTTGTTCTTTTTCGTTATTATATCCTAACGAACGATAGAATTCATGCGCTTCCTTTCTTGAAAAGCCGGAGTTTACTCTGATTTTTTTAATTCCGTTTTCCTTTGCCCAATTTTCAATTTCATTAACAAGCCTTGTTCCGATTTTTTTGTTTCTGTATTCCTTTGACACAGCCAAACCCAAAAAGTTGATAAGTTCTTCAAAATAAAGCGTTTTGTAAATTTGAGCATGCAAATATCCTACCACTTCGCTGTTATAAACGGCTACTAAAACCCGTTCGCTGTTTTTATCAAGACCTTTGAGTCTTTCTTTAACTAATTCTTCACTGCAATTGTAGCCTAAATCGTCACAGCATATTTTGCATATATCCTTGTAATCCTCAATTTCTGCCTGACGAATGATAATGTCGTTTATATCAAAGTCATTGTAGAATGGTTCATTAATGGGAATGTAAATTTCGTAGTATCTGTTTTTTCTTCTTTTTGCTCTGTCTGTCGCAAGGTGAAACACTTCTATTATATATTCACGCTTTATGTTATATTGCGTGTCTTTTAACCAAGAATTGAAAATTAAATCGTGTGTTTTTGAAAGCTCATCACCTGCATAGCCGCCCTTATCGGTTGTAAAGACTGCATATTTTCCTGATTTGATTTTGATTTTTTCAAGACCGTTAAACTCAACATCTTCCTTTTTTCTTGCAATGGAATATTTACCGTTTTCAAAAATCCCATACCAAATTCCGTCATAACCTTGACAAATCTTTTCCGGATATTGTTCATAATCGATTGACCACATTTCCTTTTCCTGCTTAAATCTGTCAGATGATTGGCAGTTGAAATTTTTTGAAATTCCATATACTTCAAATTCTTCTAAATCGCAAATTTTAAATTTTATTTTTTGCGCACCCTTAACGTTAATTTCAAAGGTTGCCGGAGGAAAAATATTAACCTCACAGCTTGGATTTTTAGCTTGTGTAGGTGTAACATTATGCTGATTTAAAAATGCCTTGCAAAAAGAATCATAGCTGTTAAAACCGTATTTAAAGGCTATGTCTGTTATTTTTTCATCACTGTTTTGCAAATCGTAAACTGCAAGTGATAATCTTCTTTTTCTTATGTATTCTTTAATTGTGATTCCAAGCATCGAAACGAAAAATCTATTTATCGAATCCGTACTCTGATTTGTTATTCTTGCAATTTCTTTGATGTCTATTTCGTTTTCAATATTGTTTTCAATGTAATTGCAAGCCTCGTTTAATTCATTTAAAATGTTCATTTTTATCACCTCGCATTTAGTATAACTGCAAATTGATTAAGTTGCAATGAATAATCCGTACGCATTTTTCAGTATGTCTAAATGATTATATTAAATGCAAATCAAATATTAATTATTATTTTCGGTTCTCTTTATGGTATAATTTTATTGATTTAGGGCTTTTTTAGTGGTATTATTTATTTGAACCTTTTGAAAGGGGAATGTTTTATGGTTAATATTTATTCTTTTTCTCAAATGAATGAGGTTGCTCCTCTTATGGACACTAAAACCTTTGATTATATCAGCGAATGCGAGGTCGAAAGCTTTGAAAGCTTTGATGATTTTGATTTGCTCGCATTTGACTATTATGACGTAAGGAGTAATGATACCGAGGACTCAAAAACCTTGATTTATCTTGATAATAGAAATCTGTTTTTCTTTTGCGAAAATAACGCCGGCGTTAAGATGATTAAGCAGATTGTAGCTGATATTGATAAAAATTACAGCAACGAGCAGCTTTTGTATAGCTTTTTTGTCAAGCTTTTAAAGGGCGATATGGATTGCCTTGATAAGTTTGAGGAAAGGCTTAATTATGAGGAGGCTAAGCTTCTTTCAGGTGCCGAAAAGGATACGCTTGATACAATCCTTGATTGGCGAAACGAGCTTATGCGACTTAAAAGATATTATCTCCAGCTTGATATTATTTTTGATGAAATGAGTGCAAACGATAACGATTTGCTTTCAAAGCCTACGCTTAAAAAGATTTCTATTATCGGCGCAAGAACAGACCGCTATCTTAATGCTGTTCGTAATTTGCAGGATATCGTAAGCCAAATGCGTGAAGCATATCAATCTCAGCTTGAAATTCAGCAAAACGATTTGATGAAAGTGTTTACTGTTGTTACCACCGTGTTTTTGCCGCTTAATCTTATTACGGGATGGTACGGTATGAATTTTAAGGATATGCCTGAGCTTTCGTGGCGCTACGGCTACGGCTCGATTATCATTGTTTGCTTTTTAATCGTAATCTTTTTGCTGTACTTGTTTAAAAAGAAAAAGTGGATATAAATTAAAGATGCCGATTTTGGAATTATCCTTAATCAGCATCTTTTTTTATACTTAGTCTTTTTAATTCCTTAACCGTAGGTTTTACAAGAAAAATCGTTAATACAAATGATAAAATATCTGCAACAGGTTGGGCGAGGGCAATACCGGTTTGACCTAAAAGATGCGGCATGATAAGTATTAACGGAATATAAAAAATACCTTGCCTTGAAAGGGCTAATATTGTTGCTTTGCCCGATATTCTGAGAGATTGCATAAGCATATTTGAAGCGGTGCAAAACCCTGTAACAACCATTGCAAAGCATTGAAATCTGAGTGCTTGCACACCTGCTTTTATAACGTCGCTGTCCTTTCTGAAAATCGCTATGAGTTCAGGCGCAAAAATGTAGCCGATAACAGATAAAACTGTAATGATTATTGTTGTGATTATTACAAGAAATTTATAGCCTTGATATACTCTTTCGTATTTCTTTGCTCCGTGATTAAAGCTGCAAACAGGCTGATAGCCTTGACCGTAGCCAATCACAACTGCCATACCGATAAACATAACTCTGTTATAAACGCTCATTCCTGCGATAACAGCGTCACCGTAAGGTGCGCACGCAAAGTTCATTGCAATATTTGCGATTGTGCCTATACCTTGCCTTGAAAGGGAAGGTAAGCCGTTTTTAAATATTGTTAAATAAATTTCCTTGCTCGGTTTAAATAATTTTAATGACACCCTTATATTTTCATTTTTAAATGTGCCGAAATAAAGGATAAAAAAGCTGATAATTTGGCTGACTGCGGTTGCTAAAGCCGCACCTGCAACCTCAAGTTTAAAGGTGAAAATAAATAACGGGTCAAGCGCAATATTTATTATACTGCCTGTGAGTATGCCTATCATTGAATATAGCGCACTGCCTTGATATCTTAATTGATTGTTTAAGACGAACGAACCCAGAATGAAAGGTGAGCCGAGTAAAATATATTTCAAATACGTTGAGGCATAGTGAGCAGTTGTTTTTGTGGCGCCGAGCATTAGAGCGATTGATTTTGAAAAGAATAAGCCTATAACTGCAAGAAGCACACCGACGCCTATTACTGTAAATAATGCTACATTTGCATAAACCTCGGCTTTCTTTTTATTTTTTTCACCCAAAAGCGTGCTAATCATTATTCCGCTTCCGTTTCCGAGGAAAAATCCGATTGCCTGTAAAAGCGTCATTATAGAAAATACAATTCCGATTGATGCTACACTCTGCGTGTTAATTTTGCCAACAAAGAAGCTGTCTGCCATATTATAAAATGCAGACACAAGCATTGACAAAATAGTCGGTACTGCAAGGGAAGATATTAACCCCTTGATTGGAGCATTGGCAAGCTTGTCAAATTTATTTTTATATTTCTCAGCCATTTTCTCACTCTTTTATTCTTAAATAAACACTCATTTCATTTTCCCCTCTATTGCAGGATTTATAATAGGGAATTAATGTGATTTTATAATTTTCAAGCTCACTTTCATTATAAACATAATAAAGCGTGCTGTTTACTTTTTCTTTAAATCCGTTTACTGTTATTGATAAATCGTCATTAACACTAATTTTCGATTTTTTATCAATAAGCAGTAGTTGTAGGTTTTCGCAATTGTCAATTTCCTCTGCGCAATAGACAATCGGACCTCTCATTACTGCAACTTTGCCGATATTAGCCCTGACTAAGTTTGAGCATTTAACCAACTTCGGTTCAATGTTGAATTTAATCAATATGCTTGTGCTTTCCTTAATATCAACATAAGCGTAGCCGTTAATAAGCGTGTATTTTTTGTTAATTTCAAATTCGTTGCACCAATCAGGTATTCTCAGCGCTAATTTTAACGGTTTATAAACTGTGATATCAAATTCAACCTCACCGTGGGTCAAATAGTTTGAATTTATGCTTATTTTAGCTTCATCATTACTGAAATTTCCGCCGATATACATGTGTACAAAAATATTATTATCATTTGATGAAATGCAGTAATCATTGAGTGATGAAATAAGCCTTGCTAAATTAGGCGGACAGCAGGCGCAGCCAAACCATTTTTGCCTTGTCGGCTTAATATGCCTTTTTCTGCTGTCAACAATTGATGCCTTTGGCAAAACTTCAAGCGCATTTGTGTAGAAAAACGATTTTCCGTCCTCGCTCATTGCGTGTAAAACTGTATTATAAAGCGCACGCTCCATAACGTTTGCATACTTGGAGCATGGATTTATTTCAAGCATTCTTTTTGCAAAGAAAATAAGTCCGATTGAAGCGCAGGTTTCGCTATATGCCAAATCGTTAGGTAAATCATAATTATAACTAAATGCTTCGCCGTCGACAGTTGAGCCTATTCCGCCTGTGATATACATTTTCTTCTGCTCGATATTGTCCCATATTCTTTCACAAGCAGAGTATAGCTCTTCATTTTGAGTTTGACGTGCAACGTCAGCCATACCGCTGTAAAGATACACACCTCTTACGGCATGACCTACCGCTTCATCTTGCTTTATAGGTGGAATATGCGCCTGATTATAAAAATAATCTAAACTGTTATCATTTCTTTTATATCCTCGTTCCTTGTCAAAATAATACGGTTTTGTGCCTCTTTCGTAAATGAAAAATTCCGCCTCTTTAAGATATTTTTCATTTTTAGTTGCATTATATAATTTAACAAGTGCAAGTTCTGCAATTTCGTGACCGGGATAACCTTTTAAATTATCTTTGTTAAAAGTATCGCAAATTAAATCTGCAAATTTAATTGCACTGTTAAGTAATTTATCCTTACCCGTGCTTTCATAATAAGCAACGGCTGCTTCTGCCAAATGACCGAAGCAATAAAGTTCATGCCTGTCCTTAAGATTAGTGAAAATCTTACTTCTGTCATTTATTATATAAAGTGTATCAAGATATCCGTTTTCCATTTGAGCATTGCATATTAAATTAATTATTTCATCGCTCTTTTTCTCAAGTTCGCTGTCTTTAGAATTTTTTAGAGAGTAAGCAACTGCTTCAATCCATTTGTATACGTCAGAGTCTTGAAAGCACCAGCCTAAAAACGAATTTTTGTCACATTCGTTTTCCTTATATTCCCATCTGTCAACAGGGTATATCTCAATTCTTTCATTATTATTGATTTTTTGAATAGTTATTGCGGCTTTTTTGAAATTTTCAAGGCAATAGCTTTTAGGTGCACCATCAATTTCATCATTTAATGCCATTAGCTGATATGGTATCATTTCATTTCTTACAAGTTCAATGTAATTATCCCAAAATGTATCGTTAATATTATTTCTTAAAAATGTAGAAAAATTATTTTTATCCATATTTTACTCCAAAAAATGCACTCAAAGCATAACGCTTCAAGTGCATTTTATCATAAATACATATTGATTTTCAATATTAAGCGGCATAATCGTTTGAACTTGCGCAAATTTTAACCATATCTAATCCGTCAAATTCACGAAATGCTTTTTCAACTCTTTCATTGTGCCTTTTTTCAAATTCCTTTTCTTTTATCTTATTTTTTGTTTTTTTCTCGTCAATACAGTAAAATATGCCGCCGACAGTAAGCAAAATGATTACGTCAAGCGCAACAAATATTTTCATTTCATTAGCCGTTAACGTGCCGAAAAGATTAAAGAAAATTGCACAAATTCCAAATCCGCAAAGAAGCGTGACAGTTGTGATTAATAAACCCTTAAATAACTTTTGTACTGATTTTTTCATGTTGAAAAACCTCCTTGTTTTTGATTACAAATTCATTTTACCAAAATAAAATTTATATTCAATATAGGAGGGGAACATAGTCCTTATAATCGGACTACTAAAACAAGCGTTCTAAAAATATCTTGTTGCCTATTCTATTGTTTTTCTAAGTGTTTTAGCCCCTTCAAGCAGCTTGCTCGACGGAATACCCGATGGAGATAAAACTATTGTTATAAGTCCGTTTTCATATTTTTCGACAAATAATGATATGCTGCTTTTTTCAAATACTTGAATATCCTTATCAAATTTTACACTCATAATAATTTGAAGCGTATTTTCACTTATGCTGATTTGAGCATTTGGAAATTCTTTTTTTAAGATTGAGTAAAAATCCTTTGTTTTATTTGAATAAAGTCGCCTTATTTTTCTTGTTTGTGAATTTATATGTCCGTCACGTATGTATTGGCATAGTGCGATTTGCTCCGTTTTGCTTGCCGTCTGTGCGAATTTATATTTGTTTTGGTTGTAAAGTTTAGTCAATTTATCATTTAATACCATAAAACTTATTCTTATGCCCGGAAGCAGCATTGCTGAAAAAGAGCCGATATATATAACATTTTCGTGACCTAAGGTAAAAAGCGCCGGAGTAGGCTTTACATTGTATAAAAAGTCGTTTTCATAATCATCCTCTATTACTGTTGAATTATTGTTAAAAGAGTATTCTACAAGTTCTAATCGCCTTTTATTGCTCATTACGTCACCCCAACGTGTCATATGTGAAGGGGAAACGTAAATTATATCTGCATTCTTATCTCTTGTGTGTACTTCAAAACCGGCATCATTAAAAATTCCTATTCCTTGCATAAAGCTTTTGTCCGGGAATGATACCGTTTGGTCTTTATCAAAAAGCGAAGCCAAAATGTTAAGCAAAACACCAACGCCTGCTCCTATTACTATTCTGTCAGGTGAGGCAGTAACGTTTCTTTTTTCTCTTATATATTTTGAAACAGCACACCTTAAATCGTATTCGCCCTGTGCTTGACTGTATGTTAACAGTCTGTCTTTTTGTCTAAGCGCATTTTTAATATATCTTTGCCAAAGCGATACATCAAAGCTTTCAGGGTCTGCCGATTCGCCGCAAAAATTGTATTCGATTTTAACTTCACTTTTTTCTGAATCTTTATCTTGATTTTCCTTATTGAAAATTGATACAAAATAGCCGCTTTTTTCTTTAGATATAATGTATCCGTCTGCACATAATTCAAAATACGCATTTTGAACTGTTGTTGTCGATACTGAATATATGGCTGCCGCATCTCTTACAGAAGGAATTTTATCCCCGTGAGAAAGTTGACCGGTTATTATTTGCTCTTTTATATCGTTATATAATTTACTGTATTTTTTCATAACTGTACCTTTATTTAGTATTAAAATTGTGTATTTATTTAATTACAGATATATTGTATAATAAATTATATTAATAATCAAGAGATTAGGTGATTTTTTGAAAAAGTGTGCCGTAATTAATGATTTATCAGGCTTCGGCAAGTGCTCTTTGACTGCCGCTATTCCTATTATGTCGGCAATGGGGGTTGAAGTTCATCCTCTTTTGACTGCTGTTTTATCAAATCAAACAGCTTATGAAAGCTTTAAATCGTTGTCACTTACAGATACAATGAAGCCGTTTATTGAGGAATGGAAAAAGCTTGGGGCAAAATTTGACGGAATACTTACAGGTTTTGTAACAGACAAGGCTCAGCTTGAAATTATATCAGATTTTATTGATGAGTTTAAGGATGAAAATACTCTTGTGGTTGCCGACCCGATTATGGCTGATAACGGTGCACTTTATGACGGTTATGATATGCAAATGTGCGACGTGATAAGAGAATTTTGCTTTAAAGCCGATGTTATTACTCCTAACACAACCGAGCTTGCCATTCTTGCAAATAAAGGTAATCCTGATGTGTTAAATGAAAATTGGGTTAATGATTATTCAAATATCGAAAAAAGCCTAAATATGCTTTATAAAAAAGGATTAAGTAAAATTGTCGTGACCGGTTATAAGGAAAACGGCGCAATATCAAACATTATTTTTGATAACGGCGAAATTTCCAAAGTCACCAACGAAAAGGTCGGCGGATATTTCAGCGGCACGGGAGACGTGTTTTCGGCAGTTTTAACCGGTTCGCTTTTAAACGGCAAATCTCTAGTAGAAGCTTGCAAATGTGCAGGTGAGTTTATTACAAATACAATTAAAGTTACCGATGTTTCTGACGGAAATGACGGTATTGCTTTTGAAAAAACGATTGGGGAGTTGATTTCTTATGAATAAGGTTAACAGAAAAGTATTAAATATGGTTTATGCCGCCGTTTTTGCGGCAATGATTTTTGCACTTACAAGGTTTATTCAAATTCCTGTTCCGGGTGGCGCAGTCTATCTTCATTTCGGTGATGCGATGATTTATATTGTTGCCTCAACCTTGGGCGGTCCGTGGGCGCTTCTTGCTTCTGCTTTGGGTGCGGCGATTGCCGATTTGTCATCAGGTTTTGCGGTTTATGCTCCTATAAGTGCAATTGTTAAGGTATTGATTGCTTTGCCTTTTGTTTTAGTTAACAAAAAGAGCGAAAAAATATTGACACCGCTTACAATTTGTCTTACAATACCAAGCGGAGTAATTACTGTTCTCGGTTATTTTCTCGGTGATTTGATTGTTAATAAGGCTTATGCCGTTGCCGATATACCTATGAATATAGTTCAGGCTGTAGGTAGTGCAATCATATTTGCCGTTATTTCTGCCGCATTTGATGCTGCAAAACTTAAGAAAAAGTTATTTATTAATAAAAAATAGAAGAAGTGATTTTATGGCTGATATAGTTTATACATTGGAGGGCGACGTTTACCTCAATATTACTAATAAGTGTCCTTGTAATTGCGCTTTTTGTATTCGTTCAAAAAGTGATGCTTACGGTGATGCAAAAGAACTTTGGTTTGACAAGGAGCCTACCTTTGA
>OIEN01001260.1_pt1 | contig 11808 bp, 12 predicted proteins | sample 1581741 | NCBI WGS metagenome assembly OIEN01 (sample SAMN01760944, study PRJEB22395) | human gut metagenome | reverse complement strand
TGCGTTCACCGGTCAGGGCTGGGCCGTAAAACGGGTGACGTGGAGCAGGGTGTTCCCGGAGCTTGACGGCAATGAACACGGCGGAACTATGCCTACCATGGTATCTCAGGCTTCTCACAGCGCCAAAGCCGGCTCGAACACGATTTATGCCCGCCCGAGCGACGCCAAATCCGATGCTCATCTGATATATGACGGGGTATCCGGCCGCATATCGGCAACGCTGGTCAGGCTCCCTGATAATGAACCGGCGCTTCGTTTTAAGGATTCCGGCGGGAAAGAAGTGGATATTGATATACCTTGTCTGCCGTATGATGGGGTTTGGCTCACAGCCGATTTTGCAGATATCGATAACGACGGCGTTGAGGAAGTCATAGTTCAGGTTGACCACAATACGACCATGGGAGATAAATGGGTCAGCGTATTCGATATTAAGGACGGCGTCCCGGCCTTGGAGTCGCTAATATACAGCGGCTGGCCATTTGCGTCTCAATGGGGCATTCTTCCGGCGGGGCATACAAACGACGAATGGCGTGAGCTATTGATAGGGTCGCTGCGCTCAAATTGCGCTATCATGGAGCTTTACAGCATTGAAAGCGCTGCCATAATGGGCGAAGCTGCGCCGCACTATATAACAGTTTATTATCGAAATGCCGATTCGGAGCCGACCGATGATCTTCGGAGCCTCGAGCTTTATTTTGATTAATGGTATAAGGATAAAAACAAAGGAGGAAATATGACCTGCAAACTGAAGATTCACCCCTGCGATTTGCAAGACAAAGATGGCTTTTTAAGGTTCCTGCATGAAAATGCAGTAAATGGACTGAATGTTGTATGGGTTTTCAAAAGCTTCAGTATCTTCAAAACGGCAAAGGCCGGCGAAACAGCCCGATATACCATGCTGTTTCCCTGCATCTCCGACAGAAAAGGCAATCTTTGCATAATGGGCAACGGCTTGGGCATATTTAACGCAAAAGCGGCTGCTTCCGAGGCTAAGACGGATGAGTGGGAAACCGCCCTGCTCCAGCATTACCCCGCTTTTACCGGGCGCACAAGGCGCTTGACCCTTCGGTGGAGCCTTACCTTATGTCTGCTTTTGATCCTCTGTATACTGTTTGCAAGAAGTGTATATGAGCTGTCTCATGCCATGGCGATGTCCGCATCGGAGATCCTACGCCTGCTGTTTCCTCACGCCTCTCGCGGCTTGATTTTTTCCATTATAGGGCTGCTGTGCTTTTCGCTTTTCAGCTGCTTTTTGGAATATAGGGCAGATCAAATGCACAAGGCGGGGCTATCGCAGGCCGCCGCCTGCGGTGTTGCCTATCGCCAGCCGCCCAGCCGAGATAACATGATATATGCTAAAAATCTGCTATGTACGCTGCGCGCTTTTTTAGTCCCCGCCATTTATCTGCTTCTGCTTTATCTGCTGGCCTGAGGCTGTTCCTATTCCGGTTCGGTTTATTTGAATGAAGTTCGACATACATAGATGAAAGTATGCAAAATGAAGAAAGCCATACTTTTGATATGCTGCATAATTATGCCGCTGCGAGTGGGGCAAGGAGGTGGCCGCTATGGCTTATGATTTGACCGACGACGGGATCGAGGAATTGCTTCTGGTCCTCTGCTCGATCATGGATAACACGGCGCGCTGCGATGTATATATATTCAGCCTGGATGAGGCCGCAGACAAGGCCGTGGGAACTCTCGCAGCCGCCGGGAGCCTCTCATCGGCGCTCATAGACAGAAACGCAGCAAGCTATCTGCACATACCGGACTGCTTTGCCTATCAGGACAATGGGGTAATGGTAAATAGGTTTTGCATAGGTGCTGATGTAACGGAGGCAGGGGATGTGCCATATTTACGCATACTTCACGGGATATATCCTGGCGGCTATGACCGCGCCGGTTCTACCGCATACAGCTATATCGTGTGGAATGGAGGATGGGAGGTTTTCAGGCAGGATGCGATGTTGAACTAACGCTGCGCGGTAAACAATGATATTTTAACTTCAACACCCTTGCCGCCGCCATAGGTGGATCGGGTGAGGCCTGCCACATCATTCGTGAAATTGGGACGCTTGTCCATCATGGTGATAAGTACGCCATCAAAGGAGTCGAGGTGCTGCTCCGCCATGGCCTTGTCGATAACGTCGGAAGCGGTGTATGTGAGCTCGTCCGGGCTTTGACAGCCCGGCGACATAGTGAGATGAGCGCCGATGCGCCGCAGGCGCAGCAAAACCATACTGCTTTAAAAGTGCATCTACGGCAATCTGATTTTTTGTAAAATGGTTCGTGATAGCAAAAAACCAGACATTGTCTGGTTTTTTGTCCCTGAATCTAAATTGACCGGCGATGCTGGCGCGCCCGGCGCGATTCGAACGCGCTGCCTTATGCTCCGGAGGCATACGCTCTATCCAAGTGAGCTACGGGCGCCTGTCTTATTATGATAGCATTTTTGGCGGGATAATTCAACCCCAAAAGCTAAATGCCCAATATGCACAGGTGTAGGACTACAATACATTTTTGACAAACTTGCAGGCGGCATTATTATGTAAGCCACTATTGCACAACATTGCTACAGCATTTCCAGATTGATTATATTCGGCCTTATTACGATATACTTTCCTTCATAGAAAACATACCCTTTATCTTGAAAACGGCCTATTATACGGCTTATGCTGCTTCTGCCAGCAGATATCATCTGAGCAAAGTCGTCATGCGTGAATATATACGGTAAGAGTATTCCTTCAGGCGTTTCCCTGCCTATCTGCACGCATAATCTGCAAAGCAGATTCCGGAAACGCTGCTCTGTACTGCTAAATGAAAGGTCATATATCTGAGCCATGGCGATGCGCAGCTTATATGCAAGCATATACGATACGCTCTCATATAATGACGGTTTGGCGTTCAATATCCCATTGAATTTGTCTGCCGCAATCTTTGCAAGCTGCACATGGGTATGAGCCTGACTTACAACATAACTTGTATCGTTATTGAACAGCGTCACTTCATTAAACATGGTTCCGGGCCTAAGCAGGAATATCGTCCTGGTCACACCGTTGGGATAGTGCAGGAATTGCTTGACGCAACCATCGAGTATGAGATACACATAATCAGCAGTATTTCCGCTGAGCTCGATGAGCTGTTTTTTCTCGAAACTGACCTTTACACCCACGTCAGCAAAGGCCGCCCATAATTCGGTGCGGTATTTATCATAAACATGCCTTTGTGTAAAAAGATTCGTCATTTCAATCACCGTTTTATCTTGCGTTATTATCAGACCATCTTCCTACATTTTTTGTTTGCAGGCCAACCTCTCGCTTATAGCCATATTATATATTTGAATCTGCTGTTTTTCAATATGACAGCTAAAAACGTGCTGTAGAGCACAGAAAAAACGGATGTGGTACGCTAACATGATGACAAGGACTGCTTATCTGTCCTGTCATTTTTTTATCATCGAAGGGAGGAATTGTTTTTACATGAGTTGTTGGATCCAAACAAAAAGCTGGCCCGAAGTAAAAGAAGCCATCGATGAAGCAAATGGTGTAGCCATAGTACCCATTGGCAGCGTTGAGCAGCACAGTACGCATCTCCCCGTAGGTACGGACTCTTACGTGGCAATAACCCTGGCGGAATGTGCGGCAGAAAAGACAAACGTTCTCGTTACCCCCCCACTGTGGTTTGGCTGGAGTCCTCATCATATGGTACGCCCCGGCACAATAACCATACGCCCCGAGTCTCTCATAGACCTCACATATGATATAATGGCATCATTGAAGGCACACGGACTCGATAAAATCATACTTATCAACGGTCATCGCATAGTTAACGTAGTTTGGATGCAGATTGCCGCTGAAAGAGCACAGCGCGAGCTGGGTGTTACCGTGAAGATATTCGACCCCGCTTATATGTCCAAGGATATCGTTCATGAACTGGGTTTCGGACCGGTTGGCCACGCTGAAGAAGTAGAGACTTCTCATATGCTCTATAAGTTCCCGGAGTATGTGCATCTTGAAAAAGCGCAGGATAATCCCATAAAGGAGCAGCACTTATATTCTGTAGACCCATGCTATACCCACGACACACTTTGCTATGTTCCCAGCTCCTATGAGCACGCCCTCAAAAATGCTGAAATAGCGGGCGGCACTACCGGTGAACCTACAAAGTCAGATGCTGAGAAAGGCCGCATTTATCACGACCACCTGGTAAACAATCTCGTAGAAGTAATCCGCAGTCTGCAGAAATAAGAAATCGGCAATACAGTTTTAAAGAAAAGGAGCTTTGTATCATGAAAAAAACCCATGATAAAGGCACGCTGTGGTTTTATATAGTATTAGTCGTAAGCGTGCTTATGGTAAATCCGCCAATACTTCCTGTCATAAACGACTTTTGCACGGTACATCCCCTTACTTGGGGCTGGCCTACCCTGTTTTTGTGGCTTGAATTCTGGTATGTAGTAATGATAATAGACTTTCTTGTGGCGGCAATCCGCCTTAAGGCATGGGATTGTTCCAAATACGATCCCGCTATAAAACCGGGCAAACGCCCTGATCTGGGGAGGTAAATGCAATGAATACCGGTATGATAATTCTCATAGTATATGTACTGGCGCTCTTAGCCATTGCCTACTACGCATGGAAAAAGGACCAAAAGAATATTAAGGACTTTGCCACCGGCGGTGGACTTGGCATATTCTTGCTTACCCTGACGTTCAGCGCAACATACCATAGCGCATACGCCTTTATGGGAGCCGGCGGATTCGTATTTAAGAATGGTATCGGCTGGTGGGTCAACGGATTATGGACCGTTCTGCCCGGCGTGCTGTTCTGGGTTTGGGGCCGCAGGTTCTGGTTCCTTGGCAAAAAGTTTAACTATTGCTCAGTAGCCGATTACGCTTCTGATATTTATCAGTCCCACACTGTTGGCATACTCGTTACCATAATAACCATGGTGTTCACCATACCTTATGTGGCTATGCAGGCCATAGGATGCAGCTACATATTCACCACTATGAGCGGAGGCACTCTCAGCTATACCGTAGGTGCGCTGGTGTTCATGATAGTAATGATAATCCTCGTATGGATGGGCGGAATGAAGGGCGTCGCCATTACCGATGCCGCGCAGGGCGTGTTCATGTGGGTAGGCCTGGTATTCGGCTCCCTGTGGATAATACGCAAAAACTTCCCGTCAATTGCAGATGCCTTTGAGGCGGCATTTGCCAATAACCCCCAGCTGTTTACGCTGCCTGGTCCCAATGGCGTATGCACCATGCAGGATTGGCTTTCCCGCTGGATAGTTATAACCTTCGGCATGATGATGTTCCCGCACATAACTCTGCGCTTCTTTGCCGGAAAGAACCTCCGCGTGCTCAAATGGTCTGCGGTATTTTCGTCGATTTACCTCACCTCCATTTACATATTCACCCCTGCTGTAAGCCTTGCCGGTACCGTGCTTATGCCGGATATAGCGGTTGCCGATACCATATTCCCCGAGCTGCTGCTTAAATATACCCCCATAGTGTTCGCCTCGCTGATAATATCAGGTGCGTTGGCTGCCGCAATGTCAACGGGTGACTCTCAGCTGCATGCTGTAAGTACTCTTATATCTACCGACGTATATAAAAAGTACATTAACAAAAATGCAAGCGAAGCAAAGCAGTACATGGTGGCTAAGATATGCGTGCTGATATTCGGCGTTATCTCCATAATCTTTGCATTGCTGAAGCCCGCTATGCTAAGCGATATATTGACGCTTTCAAATGCCGGCGTAGGTGCTCTGGTACCCACTATCGTAGGAGGCTTGTATTGGAAGCGCTCCACCAAGGCTGCCGCCATAAGCAGTATAGTCGCAGGCGAAGCCATAATGGTACTTTTCACTTTCATACTGAAGGTTTCTCCCCTTGGCTTCGGCGCCGGGCTTTGGAGCATGTTTGTATCGCTGGTGATATTCGTAACGGTATCTCTCTTTACCAAGCCCAGCGAGCATATTTCCGAGGTTATAGATTCCATCAACGAGTATTTCGCTGTTGCTAAGTAATGTCAGAAATCCTTAGCCGGGGGCATCATGCCCCCGGTCAGAGTGTCAAAAAAGTGGCTGAACGACACTTTTTCGAGTTTTTTTGGCGCTTCAGCAACAATAAACCACCGGCTATGCTGGTGAGAATAGGAAGCTTCAAGCAATAGACCTCCGATGTTAGAATTATGAAGGTTCGCCAACCGCATCAAGGGACAAAGGAGGTCTAAGTCATTACAAGATGATATAAATATCTTATTGCACAGCAAACAAAGATGCGAATAGCGTATAGTGTTTGCACCAAAAAGCACGGCTTCACCATCGAATGTGTCCAGACTGACAATGGTTTTGAGTTTACCAATCGCTTTGCACAGTCCAACCGTGAGCTGGTCACGCTCTTTGAGAGGACCGCTGTAGAGTTGGACATTCGACACAAGCTGATTCGCCCCTATACGCCCCGTCACAATGGAAAGGTAGAGCGCAGCCACCGTGAGGATCAGCGTCGCTTCTACGATTCCCATCGCTTCTACTCGCTTGCCGATTTCGATGCTCAGCTGGCCGTGTATCGAAGAGCCTCCAATAACCGTCCCATGCGTCCTTTACAGTATAGCTCCCCCAACGTTTTCCTTCGTTGCTATACCGTCCAACATGTTTGACAAACCTACAAAAAGCTAAATGCCCAATATGCACAGCGCTTCGCGTATATTCTTTACACGGGTATAATTCAGGCCGTCTACCTTGGGAAGGGTGTCGCTATTGGGGACGACTATGTGGGAGAAGCCAAGCCGGGCGCACTCCTGTATGCGCTTGTCCAACCGGTTTACGGGGCGGACTTCGCCTGTAAGCGAAAGCTCCCCAAGAATGGCGGTACGGGGCGGAAGGGCGATGTCCGCGCCTGCACCTGCTATACACATGGCTACGGCAAGGTCGCAGGCACGCTCGTCAAGACGTATGCCGCCTACTACGTTAGTGTAAACGTCCTTGTCGTAGAACCTCAGGCCAGCCTTCTTTTCCAGCACTGCCAGCAGCAGCACGAGGCGGTTGTTGTCCAGACCCGCAGCCATGCGGCGGGGGTTGGAGAAGGGAGATGTAGAAAGCAGCGCCTGCACCTCAACCATCATGGGGCGGGTGCCTTCCATGGCGCAGGTAACTGCACAGCCGGGAAGATCCGTGCCGGTTATGAACAGCGTGGAGGGGTCGGATATCTCCGCCATGCCGGTGGAACGCATCTCAAAGACGCCTATCTCGTCAGTGCTGCCAAATCGATTTTTTACCGAGCGCAGCAGGCGGAAGGAATCCTGCCTGTCGCCTTCAAAATAAAGCACCGTATCAACCATATGCTCGAGTATCCGGGGGCCCGCTATGGCGCCGTCCTTAGTCACGTGGCCTACGATAAACGTGGCCGCGCCGGTGCGCTTTGCCATGCGGGTGATGAGGGAGGTGGCCTCCCGTATCTGGGATATGCTGCCGTTTGTACCGGAGCAGTCCGCCGAGTACATAGTCTGTATGCTGTCTATCATTACGTAGGCTGGCTTTACCCTGTCCACCTCGCTCTCGATGGCGGAAAGGTCGTTTTCGGCAAGTATGAGCATGTCTCCGCCCACGCCGAGACGCTCCGCCCGAAGCTTTAGCTGGGACGCGGATTCCTCGCCGGTGACGTATAATACTGTGCCCTGCTTCGTAAGCTCTGCGGCTGTCTGCATGAGGAGGGTAGACTTGCCTATGCCGGGATCGCCGCCCAAAAGGGTGACGCTGCCGGGTACTATGCCGCCGCCGAGAACTCTGTCAAGTTCTCCTATGCCTGAGGACACGCGGCCGGAGGCGGTAGTGGTGACATCGGCTAAGGGTATGGCGTGGGCGTAGGCGAGGTTGTTTATGGAGGGAACGGAGGATATCTTCTTTTGCTCCAACATGGTGTTCCAGCTGCCGCAGGCGGGGCATTTACCCAGCCACTTGGTGCTTTCGTAGCCGCATTCCCCGCAGAAAAATACGCTGCCCTTCGCTTTTGCCATATTATGCTCCTTGGATCTTATTATCAGGGTATTTTAGTGAATTTTACTATGTCACGCTCGCGGGAGGTGACGTCCATCCAGACCACATAGTCATCGGACACGCCCAGCAGCAACGCGGATTCATACTCCTGAGTTACCCGGTATATCTTGCCCTCCGCAAAGGAAAATACCAATATGCTGCTGGAATCCGTATCGGTATTTGTGCGGGAATAGGCTATAAAATGGCTGCCCAGCCCGAACTCGACCACGCAGCGGTCCACCTCAGTGGGTGTGCCGGAGAGGCCGTCTGCCGCATAGAGGGCCGTGTCCCGGCCGTGAAGCTCGGTAAGCCAGGCGATGTATCTGCCGTTGTACTCCGGGTCATGCACGAAGGTGCCGGGCTTGATGGACTTTATTGAGGATTCATTGAGGTTTATGTAGCGTATCACGCTGGTGTCCGAGTTGCCGTCGGAGGTGGCGGAATCCGCCCATATCAGCGTGTCGTTTGACAAAAAGGGCTTGCTCTGGCCGTATACCGAGCTTGAGAACATGGCCACTACGGTGGATTCCATGGTGGTCAGGTCGTATACGAACAGCTTGTCCTTATTGGTGCCGGTGCGGTCGGTGAAGGCCACATAATTGCCCGACAGGAAGGGTTCAGGCTGGCCGGAGTATATGTCCTTGACCTTTACTGCCTTCAGAGGGGAGGCGGTAAAATCGACCGCCATGATGGCGCCGCCGCCGGTCAGACTCCCGTCCAGGTATACCAGCCACTTATCGTTGAATTTAGGGAACAGGAAGTGGTCGTTCTGGGGCGTAAGGTTTATCTTTTCGCTTATGCGGGTGCTTGGGTGGAAGAAGAACATGTCCCTGAACACCACGTTTTTGCCGGAGGAATCCAGCTTGCCCGCGGAGATTACCATCTTTTCGTTGTAAAAGTATGGGTCGGTAAACCACTTATAGCTCGATGAGCCGTCAAAAACCAGCTCCTGAGAGCTGCCGGTGAAGTCGTACAGGCTCATTGGGTTGGGGGTAGGCGTGGGTATTGGCGTAGGGGCGGGGGTAGGCTCGGGGGCAAATGGGGGTCTGTAATCCCAGCCCATGAAGTCTGCCGCCTTGGGTATGACCACATAAAATATAGCGTAAAGCAACGCCAAAAAGACCAGTATTACTGCTAAAAGCTTGAGTATGGGGCCCCATACCGAGGCGCTGAGGCTGCGCCTGCGCCTTCTGCGCTTTGCTCGTTTAAAACGGCGTCTTGACATATATATTTAAGCTCCCCGAATCGACAACATATTACATATAAATTATAGCATGATGGGTGCCGCTATATCAATCGCGGCATTTGTTAATTATACCAGTAATTATATCAGCAAAAAACCGCAACTTTGTCATTTTAATTTGTTCTGACTATTGGTATAATCAATCGGTATGATAAAAATAATTCTGTTTAAATAAAGGAGAAGGATATGCTGGGAACCATAGTAAATGCCGGAGCCATAGTATTGGGCTGCGCTGCGGGGCTGCTTCTCAGGCGAGGCATACCGGAAAGGGTGACGGACGCGGTGATGAAGGGCATAGGGCTCTGTGTCATTTATATAGGCGTATCCGGCGCGCTGGAGGGGGAAAAGACCATCGCCATGATAATCGCCATGGCGGCGGGCGGCGCCATAGGAACGGCGCTTGACCTAAACGGCGGAATGGAGCGCTTGGGCAGGCTCCTCGAGGAAAAGCTCGCAAGGGGCGGAAGCGGCCTTTCCGCAGGCTTCGTTACCGCCAGCCTCATATACTGCGTAGGCGCGATGGCGGTGGTGGGCAGCCTTCAGAGCGGCCTCACCGGCAGTCACGATATGCTCTATACAAAGTCGCTTCTGGACGGCATTTCCGCCATAGTTCTTACCGCAAGCCTTGGGATAGGAGTCGGCCTGTCGGCTGCCAGCGTGTTCGTATACCAGGGAGCCATAACGCTGCTCGCGGGGCTGCTTGCGCCCGTGCTGACGGATGCCGTGGTGGCGGAGATGACCTGCGTGGGGAGTATGCTGATATTCGCACTGGGATTGAATATGATAGGCGTTACGAAGATAAAGGTGATGGACTTTGTACCCGCCATATTCCTCGTTATACCCCTGTGCTATGTGCTGTGATATTAAGACAGGTTATTGCGGGAAGTTTAGGGGAGCCTAATAATTATCGGGCGTTTTTTGCCGTTCGGCTTGTAATGGCATCGCGCTCCGTGATAAAATCATAATTAGGAAAGAATGACCCGGTGTATCAACTCATCGGGCAGCTAATATTCAAGGAGGATATTTCATGCAGTATTCACGCGAAGTGGAAGAGATGTATTGCGTTGCAAAGGGCGCAAAGCATGATCCTGCCCCCATACCCGAAGAGGGCAAATGGGTCAAGGCTAAGGAGATTAAAGACATAAGCGGCTTCACCCACGGTGTGGGCTGGTGCGCGCCTCAGCAGGGAGCCTGCAAGCTTTCCCTCAACATAAAGGGCGGCATCATTCAGGAAGCATTGGTGGAGACCATCGGCTGCTCCGGCATGACCCACAGTGCCGCTATGGCAGCAGAGATACTCCCCGGCAAGACCATTCTGGAGGCGCTGAACACCGACTTGGTATGTGATGCTATAAACACCGCTATGAGGGAACTGTTCCTTCAGATTGTATATGGCCGCAGTCAGAGCGCCTTCTCCGATGACGGCCTGGCAATTGGTGCCGGTCTTGAGGATCTGGGCAAGGGCCTCCGCAGCCAGGTAGGCACCATGTACGGCACCCTGAAGAAGGGTCCCCGCTATCTTGAGATGGCGGAAGGTTACGTACTTGGCATAGCTCTGGACGAGGATGACCAGATCATCGGCTATAAGTTTGTACACCTTGGCAAGATGATGGAAGCCATCAAGAAGGGCATGGACCCCAAGGAAGCATACGAGAAGAACATCGGCACCTACGGCCGCTTTGCTGAGGCTGCTAAGGTGATCGACCCCCGCAAGGAATAAGGAGGGCGCGATAATGGCAACTTTTGAAGGTTACGAAAGAAGAATAGATCAGATCAACCCCGTACTGGCGCAGTATGGCCTCAAATCACTTGAAGAGGCGGACGAGCTGCTCAAGTCCAAGGGCATAGACGTGCGCAGCATAGTGCTGGGAATACAGCCCATCGCTTTTGAGAACGCCGTATGGGCCTACACCCTTGGCGCAGCCATCGCCGTAAAGAAAAACGTAAAGACCGCTGCCGAAGCTTCCGAGTGCATAGGCGAAGGCCTCCAGACCTTCTGCATTCCCGGTTCCGTAGCAGATCAGCGCAAGGTCGGTATTGGCCACGGCAATCTTGGAGCCATGCTGCTGAGCGAAGGCACCAAGTGCTTCGCCTTCCTGGCCGGCCATGAGAGCTTTGCCGCAGCTGAGGGCGCTATCGGCATAGCCCGCACCGCAAACAAGGTCCGCAAGGAGCCCCTGCAGGTTATCCTGAACGGTCTCGGCAAGGACGCTGCACAGATCATCTCCCGTATCAACGGCTTCACTCACTGCGAGACCGAGTACAATCAGTACACCGGCGAGCTGACTGTCACCAAGACCACCGCCTACAGTAAGGGCGAGCGTGCCAACGTGCGCTGCTATGGCGCTGACGACGTAAACGAGGGCGTGGCCATAATGCGCCATGAGAGCGTGGATGTTTCCATTACGGGCAACTCCACCAACCCCACCCGCTTCCAGCACCCGGTCGCAGGCACCTACAAGAAGTGGTGCGTCGAGAACGGCAAAAAGTACTTTTCCGTTGCTTCCGGCGGCGGCACTGGC
>OIEN01001246.1_pt1 | contig 11918 bp, 9 predicted proteins | sample 1581741 | NCBI WGS metagenome assembly OIEN01 (sample SAMN01760944, study PRJEB22395) | human gut metagenome | reverse complement strand
CGATCGTCTCGGGATAGATGTTCGTCATGCCGATCTCCTGTCCCTGATAGACGATGGGCGTGCCCTCCTGGAAGAGATACGACGCCGCGAGCGCCTTTCCGCTCTCGGTGTTGTACTTTTCGCTGCCGTAGCGGCTGATGACGCGGGGATGGTCGTGGTTTTCGATGTACAGCAGATTCCAGCCCTTGCCGCGCAGCGCCTCGGCAAGGCATAGCTCCTTGGCGGTCATGGAGCCTCCGAAGCCCGCGGTGCTGCCCTCCGGGACGAGGGAAAGCAGTATGTCGCGGGCCTGCGCGCCATCCCTGGCGGTATGCACGGTGTAATTCCTGCGGCTGAGGAGGGATATAAAGGAATCGTAGTCTTTGCAGAACATGGCGTACACCTCGAATCTTAAGATCAATAAATAATGTATCACATCACAGCCGCCCTTGCAATTTGCCTTCGCATAAAGTATTATTTTTACTGGAAGCTTTTAAGGCTTTTATTTTTCTCTGGAGGGACAGCAATGGCATACAGCCGCGAGCTTATAAGAAACTTTTGCATAATCGCCCACATCGATCACGGCAAGTCCACCCTTGCGGACCGCATGATGGAGCTTACGGATACCGTGGCCGTCAGGGATATGGAGGAACAAATGCTGGATACCATGGAGATAGAACGGGAGCGTGGCATAACCATAAAGGCCACCGCAGTCAGAATGTTCTATACCCATACCGACGGCAAAAAGTATATGCTCAACCTGATCGACACCCCGGGCCATGTGGACTTCACATACGAAGTCTCCCGCAGCCTTGCCGCATGCGAGGGTGCGGTGCTGGTGGTGGACGCCACACAGGGAATAGAAGCCCAGACGCTTGCCAATGTATACCTTGCACTGGACAACGACCTTGAGATAGTGCCGGTAATAAACAAAATAGACCTGCCCAGCGCCCAGCCGGAGTTTGTCATAAAGGAGATAGAGGATGTGATAGGCCTTCCCGCGGAGGAAGCACCGCGCATCTCTGCCAAAAACGGCATAAACATAGATCAGGTGTTACAGCAGGTGGTGGATAATATACCGGCTCCCGGCGGCGATCCCGAGGCTCCGCTTCAGGCGCTCATATTCGACAGCATATACGATAACTACAAGGGTGCTCTCAGCTATGTGCGGGTAAAGAACGGCACAATAAAGCCCGGCATGCGTATAAGGTACATGGCGACAGGGCGCGAGTTCGACGTTACCGAGGTGGGCGTGTTCACACCGGGGCTGCTGCCTGCGGATTCGCTCACGGCGGGCGAGGTAGGCTATATATCCGCCTCCATAAAGAGCGTGGCGGAGACTAAGGTGGGCGATACCATAACAGATGCGAACAACCCCGCCAAGGAAGCTCTGCCCGGCTACAAGCAGGCAAACCCCATGGTGTTCTGCGGCATATATCCCGCCGACGGCGCGGACTATGAGAACCTGCGCGACGCCCTTGATAAGCTCAAGCTTAACGACGCGTCGCTTTCCTATGAGCCTGAAACCTCCATGGCGCTGGGCTTTGGCTTCCGCTGCGGCTTTCTGGGCCTGCTGCACATGGAAATAATTCAGGAACGCCTTGAACGGGAATTCGATTTGGATCTTGTTACCACAAGCCCAAGCGTCATATATAAGGTAAAGCTTACGGACGGCGGCGAAATGCTGCTGGATAATCCAAGCAATATGCCAAATGTTGCTGAGATAGAGTATATGGAGGAGCCCGTGGTAGAGGCGCACATAATGACCCCATCCGAATATGTGGGCACCATAATGGAGCTGTGCCAGGACAAGCGGGGCGTGTTCAAGGACATGACCTACATCGAGGAGGACAGGGTAAATATCAAGTATGAGCTGCCGCTTAACGAGATAATCTACGACTTCTTCGATCAGCTCAAGTCCCGGAGCCGCGGCTACGCCTCGTTTGATTACGAGCTGAAGGAGTATGTAAAGAGCGACCTCGTGAAGCTGGACTTTCTGCTCAACGGCGACATCTGCGATGCGCTGTCAACCATCGTCCATCGGGATAAGGCTTACGCCAAGGGCCGCGCCGTAGCCGAGAAGCTTCAGGAGGTAATACCTCGCCAGCAGTTCGAGATACCAATACAGGCTGCGATAGGCGGCAAGATAATTGCCAGAGAAACCGTTCGCGCGGTGCGCAAGGACGTGCTTGCAAAGTGCTATGGCGGCGATATTTCAAGAAAGAAAAAGCTGCTCGAAAAGCAGAAGGAGGGCAAGAAGCGCATGCGCCAGATAGGCACTGTTTCACTGCCCAGCGATGCTTTTATGAGCGTGCTTCGCATAAACTAAAATGGCGGGAATATATCTGCACGTCCCCTTCTGCGTTAAGAAGTGCGCCTACTGCGACTTTGTTTCCTTTCCGGAACAGGGCAGGGCAGATGCGTATTTCCAAGCGCTTTATAAGGAGATAGCGATGGCCGCGGCGGAGTGCGGCGGCAAAAAATTCGATACGGTATTTTTCGGAGGAGGTACGCCGTCGGCAGTACCTCTCGAGTTTATATGCACCGCAATGGAACGCATAAGAGCCTGCTTTGATCTGGAAATATCCGAGGCTACAATAGAGTGCAACCCTGGCACGGTTGATATGGACAAGCTGAAAGCATACAGAAGGGCGGGCTTCAACAGGATCTCCATAGGCGTTCAGAGCTTTGACGATGGCTTGCTCAGGTCAATAGGAAGGATACACAGCGCGGCGCAGGCCGAGGAAGCCGTAAAGCTATCAAGGGCTGCCGGGTTCGAAAACATAAATATCGACCTCATGTACGGCCTGCCGGGACAGAGCGAGAGGGCGTACATCGACAGCATAGATCGGGGCGGGCTGCTGGACGTAGACCACATATCCGCATATTCCCTTATATTGGAAGAGGGCACGCCGCTGTACGCTTGGGTGAAGCAGGGACGCGCCGCGCTGCCTGATGATGATGCGGTGTACGATATGCACAGGGCCGGCATGGCACGGCTGGAGAGCCTGGGCTATAAGAGATACGAGATATCCAACTACGCCAGGCCAAGCTTTCAGTGCAGGCATAATATAAATTACTGGGACGTCGGGGAATATATAGGCCTCGGCTTAAACTCCAGCTCTGCGCTGCGAAGCAAAGAGGGGGAACTGATACGCTTCAGGAACAGCGAAAGCATAGATAATTACATATCCGAAATCAATTGCGGCAGGCTGCCCAGGGAAAATGTCGAAAACATAGGACGAGAGAATGAAATGTTTGAATGGATAATGCTGGGGCTGCGCAAAATAGAAGGCGTGGAGCTTGGGCGCTTTAAGGCGCGCTTTGGGGCCGATGTATGCGAAGTATACAAGGAAGCCGTAAATAAGCTTGAAAATATGGGCTGGCTGACTGTGGACCAGAGATTTATGCGCCTTACGGACAGGGGCCTCGATATGCAGAACAGCGCGTTGATGGAATTCATGCAATAAAAAACAATTTTATCAACGTGATTTTTCCGTTTTGTCACAATATAAGGCGCTGCTCCACTTGCAAGAATTGAGGAGCAGTGCTATTATATTACTCGTGGGTTAGCACTCAAACACGATGAGTGCTAACAACAAAACAGTATTTCAGAAAGGAAGGGAGCGGCTATGGAACTGGATATGCGGAAGATGCGTATATTGCAGGCCATAATCGACGATTACATACTGACCGCGACCCCCGTGGGCTCGCGGACGGTATCAAAGAAATCCGACATCGCCCTTTCTTCCGCCACTATACGAAACGTGATGAGCGACCTTGAGGAGATGGGATACCTTGAGCAGCCCCATACCTCCGCCGGACGCATACCTTCCGAAAAAGCATACAGGCTTTATGTGAACAGCATAATGCACAGGGCGATGCTCACCGAGAGCGAGCAGAGGTTTATTCAGAACTGCTATTCAAATACCATCAACAAGGTGGACGAAATAGTGCGCCAGACGGCATGGGTGCTGTCAAACATGACTAAATATACCTCCCTTGTGCTTTCTCCCAACATCAATGCCGTAAAGCTGAAGCACATTCAGCTGGTGCCGGTGACCGAGGGCAAGGCTCTGGTGGTGATAGTTACCGACGCGGGTATTACCCGCGACTACATGATTAGAGTGCCCAGGGACATCACTGCGGAACAGCTTGAGCGCATTTCCAGAATACTTACCGAGCGCCTCCGCAACAAGCGGCTGGATACGGTAAATCAGGAGGAGATACCCGAGCTGTACGTCACCATGAAGGAGCAGAGGGATTTCCTGAATGATACTCTGGATACCGTGCGCAAGAGTGCCGAGAACGGTTCAAAGCTTGAACTGTCAGGCACCAACAATATGCTCAATTACCCTGAGTACAGCGACATGGACAAGGCGAGGAGCTTTCTGAACGTTATTGAGTCCAAGGATATGCTCCGCAGCATGCTTACCGAGGCGACAAAGGTCGAGTTTTCGGTGACAATCGGCACGGAGAATCCTTCGGAGGATATGAAGGATTGCAGCCTGGTCACGGCTACGTATAAGGTAGGCGGGACGCCCCTTGGTTCCCTCGGGGTGATAGGGCCTACAAGGATGGATTACGCAAGGGTGCTTGCGGTGCTGGGCCAGCTTGGCAAGAGCCTCGGCACCATACTTACAAATATGTTTGAAGAGGAGCAGCGGTAAATTGGATAAAGATCATGAGAACAGGAAAAAGGGCGACAAGGATCCCGTAGAGCCGAAGCCTGAAAAGAACGAGGCCGAAGAGGAGCTTGTACCCGAGGAAACCGTAACTCTCAAGCAGGATGAGTTCCAACAGGTAAGGGATCACATCACAAAGCTTGAAGGCGAGCGGGATGAAATGAAAAATCTGGCTCAGCGCGTTCAGGCGGATTTTGATAATTTCCGCAGACGCAATGCCAGCGTTTATGCGGACAGCCTGGCTGAAGGCGAACGAAACGTAATAAAAGAACTGCTGCCGGTGATTGATAACTTCGAGAGGGCGCTGAATAATTCCGAAAATGTGGATCAAAACTACGTTGAGGGAGTGAGGCTGGTCTACAAGCAGCTGATGGATGTACTCACAAAGAAGGGCCTTGAGGAGATAGATGCCAGCGGCAAGTTCGATCCCGAGCTGCACAACGCCGTGATGCAGGGCGAAAGCGATGACGCTGAGTCCGGCGACATTCTGGAGGTTTTCCAGAAGGGCTATAAAGTAAAAGATCGCATAATCCGCCATAGCATGGTGAAGGTTGCGAAATAAATATTAAAAAGTATAAACTCAACAATAATCAGGAGGAAATAGATTATGTCAAAGATTATCGGTATTGACCTTGGTACCACCAATTCCTGCGTAGCCGTTCTTGAAGGCGGCGAACCCGTTGTTATTCCCAACTCCGAAGGCGCGCGTACTACTCCTTCCGTAGTTGCTTTTAAGGATAACGAGCGTATAGTCGGCAACGCCGCAAAGCGCCAGGCTATCACCAACCCGGACCGTACAGTAAGCTCCATCAAGCGTGAGATGGGAACCAGCTATAAGAAGCATATCGACGGCAAGGATTACACTCCTCAGGAGATATCCGCAATGATCCTTCAGAAGCTGAAGAGCGACGCCGAAGCTTATCTGGGCGAAAAAGTAACTCAGGCCGTTATAACCGTACCTGCTTACTTCTCTGACAGCCAGCGTCAGGCTACCAAGGATGCGGGCCGCATTGCAGGTCTGGAAGTCCTTCGTATAATCAACGAGCCTACCGCGGCGGCGCTTGCATACGGCATGGATAAGGAAACCAATCAGAAGATACTGGTGTACGATCTTGGCGGCGGCACCTTTGATGTATCAATCCTTGAGATAGGCGACGGCGTATTTGAAGTTCTTGCCACCAACGGCAACAACCGGCTGGGCGGCGACGACTTCGACCAGCGCATCATGGATTATATCGTATCCGAGTTCAAGAAGAGCAACGGCATTGACCTTTCCGGCGATCGCATGGCAATGCAGCGTCTGAAGGAAGCTGCAGAGAAGGCTAAGATCGAGCTTTCCAGCATGGTGCAGACCAACATCAACCTGCCCTTCATCACAGCGGACAGCACCGGCCCCAAGCACCTTGACATGACCCTGACCCGTGCTAAGTTCAACGACATGACTGCCGATCTGATCGATAAGACCAAGGAGTGCATGCATATCGCGATGAAGGATGCCGGCCTAACCAATGCCGACATAGATAAGGTCATTCTGGTCGGCGGTTCCACCCGTATCCCCGCAGTACAGGAAGCTGTTAAGGCCATTACCGGCAAGGATCCTTTCAAGGGCATAAACCCCGATGAGTGCGTAGCTATAGGCGCTGCTATCCAGGGCGGCGTACTGGGCGGCGAGGTAAAGGACGTTCTGCTTCTGGACGTAACGCCTCTGTCTCTGGGCATCGAGACCGTGGGCGGCGTATTCACCCGCCTGATCGACCGCAACACCACCATTCCTACCAAGAAGAGCCAGATCTTCTCTACCGCGGCGGACGGCCAGACCAGCGTAGAGGTTCATGTGCTTCAGGGCGAGCGCGAGTTTGCACAGTACAATAAGACTCTTGGCCGCTTCCAGCTGGCCGGTATTGCTCCCGCTCCCCGCGGCGTGCCTCAGATCGAAGTTACCTTCGATATCGACGCCAACGGCATAGTACACGTATCCGCTAAGGATCTGGGCACCGGCAACGAGCAGAAGGTCACCATCACCGCTTCCACCAACCTGAGCGAGGACGAGATCAACAAGGCTGTACACGATGCAGAGCAGTATGCCAACGAGGATAAGGCCCGCAAGGAGGAGGTAGAGATCCGCAACCATGCTGACAGCATGGTATACTCCACTGAAAAGACCCTCAAGGAGCTGGGCGACAAGCTGAGCGCCGACGATAAGGCCAGGATCGAAGCTGAGATCGCTAACGTCAGGAAGGCCATGGAAGGCAATGACTCCGCAGCTATCAAGGCCGCCAGCGATAAGCTGACCGAAGTGTCCTACGACGTATTCGGCAAGATCTATCAGCAGGCCCAGCAGCAGAATCCCGGCGCTGGCGCAGGCTTCAACGGCAGCGATGCAGGCAGTGCGAACACCGGCAGCGCACCCCATGACGACAACGTTGTAGATGCTGACTACGAAGTAGTGGACGACCAGAAATAAAGCTTTTTAAGGCTTAAACAATCAAGTTTTTAGAAGCAGGGAGCCAAAGCGGATTCGCTTTGGCTCCTTGCGGGGGAACAAAGGAAGATAACAGATTTCACGCGAAAGCGGCAGATGTAGAAAGTTGGGGAAACAGTGGCAAAGGCAGATTATTACGAAATATTGGGAATCAATAAAGACGCTTCCGAGGCCGAAATAAAAAGCGCCTTTAGAAAGGCTGCCAAGCAGTACCACCCGGATCTGCACCCAGGCGATGCTGAGGCAGAGAAAAAATTCAAGGAAATAAACGAAGCCTACGAGGTCCTTTCCGACCCTCAGAAGAAGGCGCAGTATGACCAGTTCGGTCACGCCGCCTTTGATCCCACACAGGCACAGGGCGGCGGCTTCAACGGCGCCGGCTTCGGCGGCTTCGAGGATATATTTTCCGCCTTTACTGGCGGCGGCTTTGGCGGCTTCGGCGGCGGCGATCTCGTCTTCGCTCGGGTTCACCACGATCTCACCCTTGGCTGCGTTGACGATGACGTTGGTGCCGTTCTCAAGTTCGGCGGCTTCGGCGGCGGAGACGACCGCGACGATGCCACGGGCGCGCGCCAGAATGGCGGTGTGGGAGGTCGGACCGCCCTGGGAGGTAACGATGGCCAGAGTCTTGCTCATGTCGAGCGCGGCGGTGTCGGCCGGGGACAGGTCTTCGGCGACGAGCACGAACGGGGTTTCGCTGAGCGGCAGGCCTGGGGCGGGAGCGCCCATGAGGTCGGCGATCACACGCTGGCCGACGTCATGCAGGTCGGCTGCGCGCTCGGCCTGGTAGCCGCCGATGGCGCGGAACATGTCTTCGCCCGCGCCGAAGCCTTCCAGCACGGCGCGCTCGGCGGTCTTGCCCTGGTTGATGAGGTCCTTGATGGACTGCGCAAGGGACGGATCGGAGGCGAACATGGCGATGGCCTGCAGGATCGGGGCGGCCTGCTTGGCGCCTTCGTCGCCGTTGGCGGCCTCTTCGGCGCGACGGTTCAGGTCGGCGTTGACGAGGGCGATCGACTTTTCGACGCGGGCGATTTCGGTTTCCGCGGAGATGTTTTCGGCGCGCGGAGCGTCCGACGGTTCCGGCAGCGGAGCGGCCATGCGAATGACCGGGCCGACTGCGACGCCACGACCGATACCAACACCCTTAATGTTCATGAGAACTCCTTTTCCTGTTTCCTTGGGAAAAAATATGGATACGCAAACGATTGCAGGATTATGCCTGCCTTGCGTAGGTGAGTTACTGCAATGATCCCCACCGTCTTTGCCGGTAAATCATTTTCAGCCTGCGATTAGTATACACGAAATTCCCGCAAAACAAAACCGGTAAACGTTTTCTGTGTTTCGTAAAAACTGTGCTATGATAATCGCAAGAAATGCAGATGCCGGCAAAAGCCGCATAATGCAATCGATATGCAAAAATCGATATACATCGACGTGTAAATATCGAGACAACCCAACGTAAGCAAACCAACCACCAACCACAACAAAGGAGACCATTATGGCAACCCGCAATCTCGTCATCAACGATCCGGTCGGCATTCACGCCCGTCCGGCCGCCATGTTCGCGCAGGCCGTCACCGCTTCCGGCCAGACCGTGACCATCGCCAAGGAAGGCGGCAACGCCGTTCCGGCCGGCTCCATCCTGTCCATCATGGGTCTGGGCATCAAGCAGGGCGACACCGTGGTCATCAACGTCGAAGGCGACAACGCCGAGGTCGTGGCCGACAACCTGGCCAACATCCTCGTCAACGCCGAGTGACGCACCGCGCATAACGCGCTGACGCACTGACGTACGAACGTTTCGACCGCCATATTCGACGGGCGGTCGTTCTATTCTTAATAGGTTCTTCGCGGCTCGAACCGGTTCATCAGACCAGACCTTTGGCCGAGAAGCACACAGGGGTTCAGGGCACCCTTTAGGGCATTTTGAAAAACACTTAGGGAGCCGGCAAACGCAAGCCGGACACGACGGAAAGGACAGCGCATGGCAGGCAGAACCGACAGCGGCAGCTCAATCACCAACGTCGCGGCGACGGCCGGCGTGTCCATCGCCACCGTCTCACGCGTGCTGTCCGGCAAACGCGGCAAGGACGACGATATCGCCCGCCGCGTGCGCGAAGCCGCCAAACAACTCGGCTATTCAGTCAACTACGCAGCGAGCGCGCTGCGCAGCGACGTGACGAAAACCATCGGTCTGGTCATTCCGAGCGCCACGGAACCGTTCGCCGCGCAACTGCTCGACGAGATCGAGCCGACCATCGACACCGAATCGCAGCAACTGCTGCTGGGCATCGGAGCCACGCAGGAAGCGCAGGCGGAACGCATCGAATCGCTGGCCAACCGCCATGTGGACGGGCTGATCGTGGTGCCCGCAGCCGGCGCTGACCTTGCCGGAACGCTGAACCAGTACGCGAACACGCTGCCGATCGTGCAGATCTGCGGACGGCAGACCGCGCCGCGCGTGTCCGTGGTCGGCATCGACGAAAACGCCGCGATGGAGGCGATCGTCAAAACTCTTGCCGAGCAGGGCATCGCGTCCGCCGCATACATGGCCGGCAACGAGCTGTCTTTCGAATCGGCGGAACTGTTCGCCACATTCCACACGCATATGCGCACTTACGGGCTTGCCACCAGCGAAAACTGGAACCAGTTCGGCGAACGTACCGTGCAGCGCCGCTTCGATTGCGCCATGCGGCTGTTCAACGGGCCGCTCGTACAGCCGGAAGCCGTGGTCTGCGCCGACGATGCGATCGCGTTCGGCGTGATGGTGGCGTTCGACGCGTTGGGAATCCGCGTGCCGGAGGACGTGCTGGTGGTCGGCTACCATGATTCCGCCATCGCGCGTACCACCATGCCTCGGCTGACGTCGGTGCGTGCGCCGTTTGAGCGTATTGTGTCGGAATGCTTACGATTGCTGGCTTCCGGTCCTGCCGGAGGCGCGGCGGAGACGGCTGCTGCGCCAGGCGGCAGCGTGCGCGCGCCCCGCGTCATGCTTGCCCCGCAGCTTATTGTGCGGGATTCCTCGGTGTTCCGCCGGTGAATCGCGAATCGAATCGCCGGTAATTACTGGAAATTACGAAAATCACGGAATCAGCGCGCAGAACAGCGCTTCAAACACCAAAACCGGATTGCCGTTGCCATTGAGCCTGCGGCGCGCGGTGGCGATGTCCTCCAGCCGGCGCACGGCCCCCGTACGGTCGAGCCGTACCGACAATTCCGTGATGGCGGAACGGTTTTCGAGGTTGATGAGTCCCACCGCGTCCTCGGCGTTGTTCTGCAGCACCGCCACGTCACGGTAGATGCTGGCGGCCGAATTGAGCGCACGGTCGAGCACGTCACGCGTGAGTCTGGTGGCGCGTCGTTTGAGCTCGTCTTTTTTGGCGATCGCATTGTATGCGCCACGCAGTTTCGGGGGTATGCGGTCTTTGGGTCCGAGCCCGTTGATGCGGCGGAAATCGGCTTCCGCTTCGGACGCTTTGACGTTGACTTCCGCTTCGGCCTGCGCCTTCGCGTTGTCGATGAGGTTGCCGGCCAATAGCACGGCATCCGACGCGCGATGCAAGCCGAGCACGCCGACGATGAGCTCGTCGCGGTCCGTCATGACGCGTTCGTCCTTGGCATACAGGCTCGCGATGCCGATGTGCCCCTCCGACAATCGTGCCGCACGCGCCGCGATATTCGGCTCGAAACCTTGCGATTCCAAGAATTTCGCCACCGCCTGGTTGGACGGTACGGCCAAGTTGACGATGCGCGTGCGCGAGCGGATGGTCGGCAGCACGTCTTGGGCGCTGGGCGCGCACAGCAGCCAGATGGTGTGCGGGCTCGGCTCTTCGATTTCCTTCAACAGCACGTTGGTGGTGCGTTCCATCATGCGGTCGACGTCTTCGATGATGATGATGCGCCACGGCGCGGTGCCGGGCATCTGCTCGGATGTGGTGATGATGTCACGCACCTCGTCGATGCCGATGGTCACTTTGTTGGTGGCCAGCACGCTCACGTCGGGGTGGGTGCCGGCAAGCACCTGCTCGGTGGTTTTGGTCGGCTCATCGTTCAGGCCATGATCGGGGCTTTCGAGCGCGGCGGCGAACGCGCGGGCAACGTTGGAACGGCCCGATCCGGGAGGGCCGCAAATCAGCCACGACTGCGCGATGGCCTTCGGGGCGCCGCTGGCGATGGCCTTCAGCTGTTCGACCACCTGCGCTTGGCCTACTATGGAGTTCCACACGCTCATGCGATACCCCCGTCAGCGGTGCTCACGGTGTCGAAATCGGCTTTGATACGCGCCCACACGTCTTCGATGGACTGGCTTGCGTCAATGACGTGGAACCGTTCCGGCTCACGTTCAGCCAAGTCGAGGAACGCGACGCGTGTGCGACGCTGGAAGTCGTTGCCGGCCGCCTCCATGCGGTCTTCGGCATGCTGCAGCCGCGCATGCGATTGCGCCGGATCCATATCCAGCAGATACGTGCGTTCCGGCAGCAGACCGTTCGTGGCCCACATGCTCAGGTTTCGGATTTCCGCGGCCGTCAGCTCGCGGCCGCCCGCCTGGTACGCCAAAGAGGAATCGAGATACCGGTCGGTGATGACCACCGCGCCGCGTTGCAGAGCGGGCAGAATCACTTCCGCGACGTGCTGCGCGCGGTCGGCGGCGAACAACAGCGCCTCCGTACGCGGGGCGATGTCGGCACAATCGTTCTCATCCCCCGTATCCACGCCGTGCAACAGCATTTTGCGAATCGCCACGCCCAATGCGGTGCCGCCCGGCTCGC
>OIEN01001244.1_pt1 | contig 11956 bp, 15 predicted proteins | sample 1581741 | NCBI WGS metagenome assembly OIEN01 (sample SAMN01760944, study PRJEB22395) | human gut metagenome | reverse complement strand
GGGGCTACCGCCCCTAGTCCCTGTCGGGGGCTCCGCCCCTGCGACCCATTTTTTATCAACGAAAGAGGTTTTTCTGTTGTTACGGACATTGATTAAACATTGAATATTCAGCTGCGTTGTGATATACTTAAACCATAAAGATATAAAACGCATAAACCTTGCTCATGATGAATTTTCTAAATATCGGAGGGGATACCGTGTTTGAAAAAATACCCGTAAAATAAATAACGTCACAGCAAAAAAGTCAGAATTCCGCTTGTTGACGATAATGATATCGACATATAAAATTATTGTGGTAAACAAAGAAGAATGAACTCTCTTATACTACAGAAACAGGAAGAGGTAATTGCTTTGGCGAAATTTGATATAGAAGATTCTGTACTGAAAAAATGTCTGCTAAAAGAGGACGAAACTGTCATTACCGTGCCTGACGGTGTAACGACCATAGGCAAGGATGCCTTCTGCGGCTTACAGAGCGTTATTGCCGTTACGCTCCCGGAAAGTCTGAAAGTCATAAACGACGGCGCATTCTACGGCTGTTCATCGCTGACTTCTGTCACGTTGCCGGGCAGTGTTGAACGGCTCGGAAGCTGTGCTTTCGCCCAGTGCAGTGCACTCAATAAAATATATCTTGATAACAAACTTACGGAAATCGGGAATTCTGCATTCTGGGGATGCACAAGCCTTGAAAGTATTGACATTCCCGCAGGCGTTACTAAGATAGGATATAATCTTTTCGGCAGTTGCCTGTCGCTGATATCGGTATCTCTGCCCGATACAGTCACAGAGCTTGATGAGCGAGCATTCAAAGAGTGTACAAGCCTTGCTTGTATCACGCTTCCCGACAGTTTGATTAAAATAGGAAATATGGCATTTCTGAACTGCCACAATCTGAAATCGGTAAATATTCCCGACAGGTTGGAAAGTATAGGAGAAAAGGCATTCTTTATGTGCGAAAGCCTGCATGAACTTGAGATCCCGGACGGCATAATTTCAGTCGGCGGCGACGCATTTTCCGATTGCGTAAGCGTTACTGTCAGAAGCACAATCAGCGGGAAACCGCTTTATAAAGCAGTTACGGCGACCGACGGATCATCGGCGTACAATTTTATACTGCGTAATATCTGGGACAAAGGCGGTTTTGACTTTACGGTGCAGGATAATTATTTCCCCGCTTTGCAGGACGAAAACCTTCAATATGCGATAGCGTTTTCACGTCTTATGTACAGAGTGAATCTCAGCGCCTCAGCAGAGGAGCATTACCTTGATTTTCTGCATAATAATGCGGAAAACGCCGTGCGTTACTGTATTACGCAGGACAGTGCCGAGCTACTCGGAATATGCAATAAAAACGGCTTGATCACCGCCGGGAATGTAACTGGGCTTATTGAATTTGCAGACGAGCAGGGTAATACCTCTGCCGCCGCATTTCTTCTGACGGTTGCAAACAGTCCGAAACACGACAATTTTTGCGACACGCTGTCATCACTGGAACTATAAGCCTTATATGTGATTTTATATACACGGTGCCGCTTTTGCGGGATGTACCTCGCTGAAGAAGCTGACTATTCCCGATACGGTGCGAGTTATAGAGCAACACGCATTTGCAAACTGCACTTCCCTTGAAAAGGTGACGCTAAGTGAAAATACCTTTATTTCACGGAGAATTTTTTACGGTTGCGAAAAAATACATATTTACTCATCTCAGACAGGCAATGAAATAACCGATTGGTACAACGGGATAACTTATTGAATCGACAAAGGATGTGATATTACGGATAAGGAATATGAAAAGGCAAAGGAGCGTGCCGAGAAGCTCTCGGCGCTTGCAACCGACATACTTATGCTGTCCCGCAATACGCTTGCCGTAAATCTCAGATTTCTTGACAACGCAATTAATAAGCTACCGCTGAAACCGTCAATCATAACCGAAACTGTTGCTACTGACGGCAGATACATTTTCTATGACGAAAGCTATGTGCTGAAAAGCTATAAATCCGGATATAATCTGACACGGGCATATCTTCACATGATGCTTCATTGCGTGTTCCGCCACAATATTGTCGGTACGCTTGTAGACACGCTCAGGTGGAATCTGGCGTGCGATATTGCCGCTGAGAATATCATGAATGAGCTCGATATAAAGGCGCTTTCTTCGCCCCGACAAGTCAGACAGGGTAGTATTATCGACAAAATCAAAACGGATTGCCGGTTTGTCACCGCAGAGAAGATATATGATTATCTCCTGAGGAATGTTGACGATTTGCAGGTCTATGCCTGGTCGGAGCTGTTTGCGGAAGATGACCACAGAATCTGGTATGCAAAGCCGCCTGAAACAGAAGCTTCAACGCAGATCAAAAGCAATCAGGACAGCAAGGACGGCAACAGCCGGAACAGTAATGACATGAATTCTGATAACGGACAGTCGGGTAATGATACGGATAACAGCAATGGCAGCAACAGAAACGGTAACGCAGAAAATCCCGGAAATGAAGATGGAACGGGAAATGATATGCAGATGTCAGCTGAAACCGCCTCACAGCTTGAAAAGGACTGGAAAGAAATTTCGGAGAAAATGCAGATCGAAATAGAAGCGTTTTCAAAGGAAAAAGGCGATACAAGGGGCAGCTTCATTCAGAATCTGAACGCCGTCAACCGTGAGAAATACGACTATACGCAATTTCTGAAAAAATTCTCTGTAATGGGAGAAGCGATGCGTGTAAACGATGATGAGTTTGATTATATCTTCTACACCTACGGACTGAAACTATATGAGCGTATGCCGCTTATAGAACCGCTTGAATACAAGGAAGTAAAGCGAATAAAGGAATTTGTTATAGCAATCGATACATCAGGCTCGGTATCAGGCGAGCTTGTACAGAAATTCATTCAGAAGACGTACAATATCCTCAAAAACGAGGAAAGCTTTTTCACAAAGATAAATCTTCATATTATCCAGTGCGACACGGGCATACAGGAGGACAGAAAGATAACCTCTCAGGAAGAGTTTGACGATTATCTTGCTGCAATGAAATTGCACGGATTCGGCGGTACGGATTTCCGCCCGGTATTCGCTTATGTTGATAAGCTGATACAAAGCAAAGAGTTTACAAATCTCAAGGGGCTTATTTATTTTACAGACGGATACGGGGATTTTCCCGCAAGAAAACCGCCGTATGAAACGGCATTTGTATTCATAGATGATGAGTACAATAATCCCGATGTTCCGCCGTGGGCGATAAAGCTTGTTCTTCCGTCGGATGAGATCTAAAGGAGCAGAGTATGAATATAAAAGAAGCAAAAGAACAGATAAAGAATGCCATGACGGCATATTTCACAAAGGACGAAACGGGCGGCTATGCGATTCCTGTTGAAAAACAGCGCCCTGTATTTCTGATGGGACCTCCCGGAATAGGCAAGACTGCGATAATGGAGCAGGTAGCGTCGGAAATGGGAGTAGGTCTGCTGTCGTACTCCATGACGCACCACACAAGGCAATCCGCACTCGGACTGCCGTTCATTGTACACAAGAATTACGGCGGTAAGGAATATGATGTGTCGGAGTACACTATGTCGGAAATCATCTCGGCAGTGTATGACCTTATGGAAAATACGGGTGTAAAAGAGGGAATACTGTTCCTTGATGAGATAAATTGCGTATCAGAAACGCTTGCCCCGATTATGCTCCAGTTCCTGCAATACAAGGTGTTCGGCAGACACAGAGTGCCTGACGGCTGGATAATAGTCACTGCGGGAAATCCGCCCGAATACAATAATTCAGTCCGTGAGTTTGACATTGTAACGTGGGACAGACTGAAAAGAATTGACATCGAGCCTGATTTTACAGCGTGGAAAGAATACGCTTACAAGGCGGGCGTTCATGCCTCTGTGCTTACCTATCTTGAAATTAAGAAAGCGGATTTTTACCGCATAGAAAGTACGGTTGACGGAAAATCATTCGTTACGGCGAGAGGCTGGGAAGACCTGTCGCAGATGATAACCCTGTATGAGAAAAATAATATCAAGGTCGACATAAAGCTTATTCGTCAGTACATACAGCACGACAGGACAGCGAGAAGCTTTGCGGCATATTACGACCTGTTCAACAAGTACAGGAGCGACTATCAGATAGACGAGATACTCAGCGGCAATGCAAGTGACAGCATAAAAGACAGGGCTGAAAACGCAAAGTTTGACGAGCGTTTATCCTTGCTCGGACTTATCCTTGACAGCGTTACGGCATCGGCAAAGCAGGTAACAGACGGCGAGGATATGCTCCGTGAAACGCTTGTAACGCTGAAAGAATTCAAACTGAGAACGCATGACAGCGATATTTCCGCAGAAAAGCTGATGAATGAGCTTATAGCGGTAAAGAAAAAGGAACTTGAAAACGGCAAGCAGTCGTCAAGCATTTCCGTATCACGTCAGAAAACGCTCGCAAGAGCAATATCACAGCTTGAGAATATGACTGCGCTCACAGTCGGCAAGGACGGAAGAACGGCGTTTGCGGATATCAGGAGCAGATATGACAGTCTTGTGTCTGAGCTTAAAATTTCGGCGAAAACGGCACGGGATAAGATGTCAAACGCATTTATTTTCTGTAATGAAGTGTACACCGACGGACAGGAAATGCTGATACTTGTAACCGAGCTTACCGCAAACAGCTGCACGGCAAGATTTATTTCCGAGTTTGGATGTAAGGAGTATTACGAGCATAACAAGGCTCTGCTGTTTATCGATAGAAGCAAGGAAATTATGCAGAGACTAGAGGAGTTCGGGGAGATATAAACTGAACTGTGCAGTGCTTCATTTTATAAACAAACATACTTTATCTACAAGCTGAAATGCCGCCCTGATGGGCGGCATAGAGAGTCTGAATAATAAACTGTGTAAATACCAATAATGACCATAAAGAAAATTGGGGTAAATTGGTATGAAAAACAGAAATCACGGATTAAGCGAAAAGGAGCTCGTTCAGCTTCTGATGGCAGACTGTGAAAGCACAGGAGATATTCAGGCAAAACTGAAAAAGCTGTTTGCAGGAACGATCGAACAGATGCTTGAAGTGGAGATGGCTCTGGACTAGATAATCTGGCTGATTACTCTGCTTTGCAATCAGAGCATTGAGATACATAATTTCAGAAACAGCGATAAAAAGCCGCTTCTCACCGAGGAAACCGTGGAACTCCTGACCTACCCCGGCGAGCTTGCCGAATACAAGGACGCAATCACCGAAGCTATGCTTAAAGGCACGAAACGAAATGTAGAAAGCGATGATACCTCAAAAAACGCAGTAACAGCCGAGTGAACGACGCAGAATTGTTCACCCGGCTGTTCTATTACGGAACGGCGCAGCTGCACCTCGGTTCGGAAGAGGTGTGGCTTATGCCGTTCGGGTTTCTGCTGGATTTGTGGGAGTGTCATAAGCAGTTTATTGGAATCTCCAAACCTAAGCGTGAAGCGGATATTGACGAGGTTGTGCTGGTGGGGATATAAAGTCCAATCCCACTATGTATTATATAACAACAAAGAGACGCTACTTTTTAACAGCGTCTCTTTGTTTGTGAAACATAAGTTATATTACTAATGGGGTAGATGGGCGCACATTTGAGCCTGAATCATTATATCGATCTCGTTTAAGAAATGTAATAGAATTATAGTAATTCTCTAGAGGAACAAAAAGTCCATTCTGTTCAGCGTATTCTTTCAAATATCTGTTACAGGAAATTTCCCAGGCATACACTTCAATATTCCAACCAAGTTTTTTTATACGTTTTAAGTCAGATAAAAAACCTTCTCCTAACTGTTTTCCAGCTCCATCGCCAGTTAAAACAGCAATAGTTGATGGGTTAGCGGCATTATCTATAGCCGTTCTAAGCATCATGGTTTGAAGCGACATATCAACGCTTTCTTGTTCTACACCATCTGCGGTTTTATCAAGTAATTGAACAGAAATGCCCATGTTTTTTAGATAATCCCAAACAGAATTACTTGGAGGAGGTACACTACCTGATAAATAGATTTTCTCAATATTTCTGTCCTTCTTCACCAATTGCAAGAGATTATTGAAATTTGTTCTAAAAAGTTCCCGCGGTTTATCTGGTTCAACTTGTTCCATTACTCGAAGACCAGAAATATGAATATTAGAGTTATCCCAAAAAATAAACATAATAATCCTCCTTTTGCTACATATTGAATTATATTTATTATACATCATTATTTCCATTTTGTCAATATGAATGTGAGGTGACGCAGAATGTCCGAAAATTTCGGCCTTAAAATAGGTCTTGAGGGCGAAAAGGAGTTCAAGAAATCCCTCGCTGAAATCAACAATTCATTCAAAGTCCTCGTTTCTGAAATGAAGCTTGTAGATTCCCAGTTCGATAAGAACGACAAATCCACCGAAGCCCTAACCGCCCGCAGCGAGGTTCTGAACAAGGAAATCGACAGTCAGAAACAGAAAATCGGCATAAGCACCGAAAGCTATCAGAAGTGGGGCTATGTGTTCGAGCGCTGCGGGCATCATCAAGGCGCTTGCGGACGGACTTGCCGACCTGCTTGCGGGAAACGATAATGCCGCCGATGAACTGAAAAGCGGCGTTTCAAGCGTTATTGACGCAATAAAAACTCTCATTCGCAATTCCACTCATCATCGAAGCCGGAATCAAGCTGCTCATTGCGCTTGTGCAGAACCTGCCGACAATTATCACGACCATCGTTGCGGCTATTCCGTCAGATTTCAACCTCGACATGAACGGCACGGATTCGGGCTTCAACGGAGTACAGACACAGGCGTTTGATGTAACAATTCCGCTGAGTATTGACGGAGTTCCGCTGACTAAGGTAATATCCCGAATACAGTGGAATCAGAACAAGGTAACGGTGAGGAATGCGGGGGCGGTGTGATGGTTGAGATAATCGTGACCGAAAACGGAAATGTGCGTGGTGCGTTCACAAGGGTGATTTCCGCATCGCTTACCGACAGTCTGAACGGAGAATGCACCTTTCAGTTTTCTGTTATTTCATCGGCGGCAAAGGAGATATTCACAGGTCTTGAGGTACAGCTGAAAAGCGACACGCTGAACTACCTTTTCAATGTAGTGAAGGTGTCGAAATCTCTGTCCGGATGCATTGCGATTTGCACTGTGGAGTGCGAACATAAGTCCTACGAACTTAACAACGATGAATACAAGCTGACTGAATTTGACTTCGAGGGCGCTCCGGGTGAGTGCCTTATTGCTTTGCTGCAAGGCACTTCGCTGACCGCAGGAATCTGCGACCCGACCGTGAAATTCGTGATTTCAGCCGCAGGAATTCTCGCGTTCATTCTGAAAAAGAACGAAAACGAGGTCATGCGGTATGAGGAGTATTTCAGCGAGGGTCAACACACAAAGACTTATACATATCCGTTTACATCGGAGGTAGGTCAGAACACTATGTCGCTCAGTGTGATTTCGGCTGACGGCGCAGAGGGAAAATTTCCGAAAATGCAGACATTGGGCTATGTAATGGGCGCTTATCTCGCAGGAGATACTCCGTGGGATGGTTACATCGAAACCCGCGAAGACGAGGTTCATTTTAATATGCGCCGAACCGTCAGAAAGGCGCTTGTTCGTACATCGGATACGCTCTGGTATGTTGGTATTGAAATTTTAAGTTGGGATGTGATATAATGAGGAAAATGGGTGTAAATCTGCCTTATAAATTTGGAGATGGCACATTCTTTTTTAGGAGCAAAAAAGAAATGACTAAAATACTTGTTCTGATTTCTGTGGTGATTTTTTTTACAGCCTGTACGGTAAAGACAACGGAAAATTTGACTGATGTAAGATATCCGTATGGTGTTTTTATCGGAGCAGAAAAGGAAAAACTGTTGTCGCTAAACAACTATGACGTTCTTGTTATTGATGCAGAATTATTGACAGCCGAGGACATTGATGTGATACACCAAAACGGAAACAACGAGATATATTCCTATCTTAATATTGGTTCAGTAGAAGACTTTCGCAGCTATTACGAAGAATTTTTGCCTTTTACCATAGGCGAATACAAGGATTGGGATAATGAAAAGTGGATAGATGTATCATCAGAAAAATGGCAGACACACATCGTTGAAGCAGCGGATGAACTGGTGGATAAGGGAGTTTCAGGACTATTTGTGGATAATACCGATGTTTACTATGCATTTCACGAGCAGAAAATATACAATGCGTTACTAGATATTTTCAACGCTTTTACTGAAAAAGGAATAAAGGTAATTGTGAATGGCGGCGATGTGTTTATAAGTGAAGTAATAAATAATCGCTCTATCCCAACTTGCATAAAAGCGGTTAATCAGGAAACCGTATTTACATCAATAAATTTCGATGATAAATCCTTTGGCGAAAATAATTGGGAGAATAGAGAGTATTTTATTGAATATCTTAATGTCTGCAAACAAAACGGTATGGATGTTTTGCTTATTGAATATGGCGCAAACGATAAACTGAGGAAAAAGGTCATGGATTACTGCAATAAAAATGATTATGTATGCTATTTTGCTGACTCTTTGGCGCTTGATTGATAAATAGCCATTTCTCAATCGGACATATCTGCCGTAAATTAAGTGATATGCTGTGTTCGTTTTAGCATATTCAGCTGTAATAGTCAATGCAAAAGGGGAAGAGCGGAGCATTGAGAAATGAATGCACTGGATCTACCCCAAAATCTGTGTAAACCACAAACGTGCATTAAGTGAAATCAGTAAGCTCAGGTAACATTTTGATGAGTCCGGAGCTTATTCATAGTAACACAAATCAATTGAGTTCCGGCGCGGCGGTCATTCGGGAATGCGGCCACTGTAGTACAGTGCGAGTTGAGTGTATATCTGCGCCAGGTCCTGCCGGCGGCCCGCCCACTGTGTGGTGATGTCCAGCATGGCGAGATACAGCATCTTGAACAGGCTGTCATCTGTCGGGAAAACAGCCTTGGATTTAGTTACCTTACGCAGCTGCCGATTGAAGCCCTCTATGGAATTGGTCGTATAAATCAGTCGCCGAAGCTCCTCCGGGAACTTGAAATATGTGCTGAGATTTGCCCAGTTTTCTCTCCGGGATTTTGAGATCTTAGGATATTTCTTGTCCCAGATTTCAGCGAAATCGTCCAGGGCAGCAAGTGCTGACTGCTCATTACTATCATGTCCAGCCTTGCGCAGGAGGGAAGCAGAAGCATTTCAGAAAACTGCACATGGGGGCAAAGAAAACGTTTCGCAGACGGCAAGGTCACCGTACCTTTCAAGCGATTTCTCGGCTATGACCGCGGTCCTGATGGCAATCTGGTTCTGAACCCGGATGAAGCGGTCACTGTTCGCCGCATCTACAGTATGTTCATACAGGGAATGTCACCATACGGTATAGCCACGCACTTGACTGCTGACGGCATTAAATCACCCGGCGGTAAAGATAAATGGAATGCCGGAGCCGTTCGCAGTATCCTTACCAATGAGAAATACAAGGGCGATGCACTTCTACAGAAATCCTACACTGTGGACTTCCTCACTAAAAAGAAAAAAGTCAACGAGGGTGAAATTCCTCAATACTATGTGGAAGGCAACCACGAAGCCATCATCAGCCCGGATGTGTTCGAGCGGGTGCAGCGTGAGTTGGTACACCGAAAGGCAAACAACGGCAGACACAGTAGTGTTCACCTTTTCTCCGGCAAGATACGCTGCGGTCGATGCGGTGAGCGGTACGGCTCAAAGACATGGCACTCCACCAGCAAGTATCGCCGTGTAGTCTGGCAATGCAATCACAAATACGATGGCGATGAGAAATGCACCACGCCGCATCTGACGGATGAGGACATCAAGTCACTCTTTATTTCAGCGGTCAATCAGTTGATCGGACAAAAGGAAACGATAACAGCGGCTCTTACAGTGTCCCTTGATGTAGCCTTTGACCTTACCAACCTCAAAGCGGAACAGGTCGAACTGGAAAGTGAAATGGCGGTGGTTTACGACCTCATTGAAAAGTGCATCTATGAAAACGCACACACTGTTCTCGACAAGGAAGAATACCAAAAACGCTATGATGGTCTGACAGCACGGTTTGACGCTACCAAAACTAGGCTTGAGGCAGTCGAAGATGTTATCCATAGCAAGCAGTCCCGCAGGGCAAAGATTGAGGCTTTCCTCGAAGCCCTGGCAAATACTGAATTGGTGGGCACCTTTGATATCGCCCTCTGGTGCGGACTGGTGGATGTCGTGACCGTCCACAGAAAGGACGATGTGCGGTTCACCTTCAAAAACGGACAGGAAATAAAAGCATAACCCCATAGACGCAGAAATGCCTCACCACTGGATTTGATTCCGGCGGTGAGGCGGTTTTTTGATTGTTTGATTTTCGATGTTATTTTTTCTTTAATAACTTAGCAATCTCATCCACGAGTTCAGGATGCCATGCGTCTGAGTTCAGCACTCCTTTATGCCACATTGAAAACCTGGCTCCTGCATCAGTGGTGCCCCAACCGTTGCCATAGTGAATTAGCAGGCCCATTTTTTCCATTATCTTATTCAGGGCGTTTACGCTTTTAACATCAAAACCCATGTTCTGCAATTTTTTGACGATTTCTATTTTATATAAATCTCCCTTGCAATTGTATGCCATATTTCTCACTCCTGTCTTAAATCATATTCACGATGAAGAATATTGCTATTCCCCATATGGCAATAGCCCAGATGCCGCCCGTAACAACTTGAAGTCCATCGACAAAATTATGAAACTTCGAATCGTCTCGAATAATCCATTTCTTTGTGATGACCGCAAAAAATGTTCCTATCTTCGAAAAAGGGGCTGCCAAATCATAACCCAATGCTGATATATATGCCTCGCCTGCAGAAAGACGGCTTTTCCCAATTTTACAAGCAAGTAAATGTATCAAAACAAAAAGCAGATAAGCTGCTCCGAATATCACCAGCATATAAAGTATCTCTGGATCTCTCATAGATACTGAACCCAGAATCGTTAACAGCATCGCTCACAGGGCGGTTCTTCTAAATACACCTATTATGTACATTTCTTTTTCTCCTTTAATTAGTCATCATTCAGCAGGTACCGACCGTGCTCACGATGAATATTCGGTGCATGAGGTGTTTCGTTTCCCCAGGCTCTTTTGCTCATCTCTTTGTCAAATCTCCACAACCTCGACAGTGGGGAACTTTTCTGCAAATAAAAATTAATCTGATTTCTCCGTCCGTCACACTTTACACCGCAAGAGCAGTTTTTATACCGCAACGGGATACTTTTTAATTATTCCACGGTTTTGTATCAAACTCAGTATGATTATTTCAAGAAAACGGCTGTCGATACGCTCGGTTTCCTGTTTTACAAGGTCGCACATTGCCTTTACCTCACGCTCGGCGGTGAAAACCTCGCCGTGTTCGGTCACACGTTGTCTGGATTTTATTTGTTGTTGCACTTAATCACCTTTTGTATTCAAGCAATTTATTCGGATAAAAATTGTCCATCATACAATAATAATAGCACAAAATTGCTCAATTAGCAATGATTTTATGAGATAATTTCATAAAATGCAATCAGAGGTGTGCTGTATGAACGAATTTGGCAACAGGCTGAAGAAAATCAGAATAGAAAAGAATATGTCGCAAAAGGACTTTGCGGCACGGGCGAATATAGATAAAAGCATGATGTGCAGATATGAAAACGGAGAGAAACGTCCGACGTATGAGGCTCTTTGCTCAATTGCAAGAGAACATAATATATCGCTTGACTATCTTTGCGGCTTACAGCAATCCGGAACGGTTTCGCTTATCGGGCTTACGGACGGACAGGCTGACTGTGTTCGATTGCTTATAGACGCTTTTCACGAATACAACAATACAGTAAGAAAAAGGCTCAGCGATGAGCAGTACAGGGTACTCGGTCAGATACTGGCGGAATTTCTGAAATAAATGCAAAGC
>OIEN01001241.1_pt1 | contig 11969 bp, 13 predicted proteins | sample 1581741 | NCBI WGS metagenome assembly OIEN01 (sample SAMN01760944, study PRJEB22395) | human gut metagenome | reverse complement strand
AGCATAAAGTAATCAGTCAATATTCGAAAAACCCTTTATTTATAGGGGTTTTATAAGGTTTTAACTAATGAGAAATAGCACCGACTAAAACACCATATAAAAAACTCAAAATCTGCCGGTAGCAATACCGTGCCGGTTCGACTCCGGCCATCGGCACCAATAAAAGTCCCTAAATTAAAGCAATTTAGGGACTTTTTGTTGCTCAAATTCTTTTTGTGTTTTGTCTAATAATTTTCTAACGAAATAATCCTTTGAGTTTTGTCTATTTTTATTTTATATAAAATTACTAAGTGTTGAATTTCAAAATTTCTAACAGATTTCTAACTGACTTCTAACGAAATAAACTGTGTTATTATATTTTATATAAGTTTATTCAATATCTTTTAGTGTTGAAAATAAGAGTATGCAGTCGGCTACTTTTGGTCCAACACCTGATAGAGTTAGAAGTTCGTTTCTAATATTTTTTGTACTTGCCTCTTGTTTTAACTTTTCTAAGTCAACTTCCCCATTTACAACTTTTTTAGTAGTTTCGAATATGTATTTGTCTCTAAATCCTAAGCCTAATGCTCTTAAATCTTCCATGCTTGCCGTTGCTAACGCTTCCGGCGTTGGAAATGTGTAATACTCTTGTCCATTAAACTCTATACATGTTCCATATTTTTTTGACATTCTATCGATTATTCCTTTTATTCTTGGAATATTGTTGTTGGCTGATACTATGAATGAAATTATCATTTCCCATAAATCTTGATTTAATATACGAATTCCTTCTCCATATTTAATGCTTTCTTTCATGTATTCGTCTATGTTTGCAAGTTTTTCCTTTATTGCTTCGTAGTCTCTATCTAAATCGAAATATTTTCTGCAAACTTCCTTAATGTCTCCATCGCAAATTCCTGTTATTATTATTTTACCCTCAGGCTCTTGTTTTACATTTAATACATTCTTTCCAAATATTCCTGTGTAACTTCCATCTTCTTGTTCATTCCATCTAAAACATTGTCCGCACTCAAAAATATCTCTGGCATTAAAAGATTTATAATTTTCTATTACATATGTTTGTTCCATTTTTTCTCCTTTTAAATTATTACTATTCTATGTTTATTAAAGCATTTTCTTTTAGATTTTTCAATATCTCTAGCATTTTTTCTTTTTCAATTGCAACACATCCGGCTGTTGGCTTTTGTACACTGCAGTGTAAGAAAATTGCACTTCCATTTCCCGGTACATTCTCTGGATTCGTTTTTATTTCTATTGCATATTCATACTGCTTTTGGTAATCGCTTAAATGTTCTGCACTTTTCCAGTCTTTTGATACATTTTTTTCATCTACCAATTGATTATAATATTTAGAACTTACATCATCCACCCAATATAAATTTTCATTTATTTGTATATATTGTATTTGAAATTCTTTTTGGATATCGTGTGTACCAAATGCTATTCCTAAATAAAACGTGCCTATTGGAGTCTTTAAATCTCCCTCTTTTTTATTAGTAGTAACACCATTTCTGCCTAGAAAAGCCTCTGTTTCAAATATTTTCTTATTGTCATCAAAAAACTCTAAAATTCCTTTTGAGCCACCTACCACTTTAACTTTTATTAATTGCATGTTTTCCCTCCTTTTCATTGCGTTTTAGTATCATATCTTGCTCCCTAGTTTTTATTTAAATCCTTTCCCGAGTACTTCTCTTGCATTCAATATTATTATGAATGCATCATTATCAATCTTTTTTGCAATGTTTTGCATCGCATAGGCTTCCGTCCTAGAACCTACACATAGCAAGGTCATACGTTTCTCGTTGGTGTACATTCCTTTTGAATATAAAGCTGTGCTTCCTCTGTCTATTGTCTTTCCTATGGTTTCAGCAATCTCTTGATAATGCGGAGATATTATTAGCAAAGCTTTCGTAAAGTTTATTCCTTCGAAAATTAAGTCTATCACCTTTCCCATTAAGAATATTGCGATTGCAGAATATAGGCCGATTTCAATTGTTTTGAAAAATAGTACATTTGCAGTTATTATTATTGCATCTGTAAATAATATTAAGTTACTGCTCCTATACTGTGGTTTATATGCTCTGATTACATATGATAACAAATCTGAACCACCTGTTGAAGAATTGAATTTTAATATTACAGCTGTTCCGACTCCCATTAAGATTCCACCATAGATACATGCTAAAAATTTATCCTGTGTTAGTGAATTTATTTGGTCTAGAATATCTACAAATACAGAGAATAACACTGTTCCATAGATAGAACGTATAAATAATTGTTTTCCTACTTTAAAATATGCAATTAAAAGTAATGGTATGTTCAATATTAGCATAGTCGTTCCCATGGGATAATTTGTTAAATAATGAACTATTATCGCAATTCCAGAAAACCCACCCGTAGATAATTCATTTGGTAGTAAAAATTGCGACACTCCCACAGCCATTAGCAAACTTCCTATAGCAATGTATACATATTCTTTCATCAACTTCTTTACACATATTTTATTTAGCTCACAAATATTTTCTATTTTTTTTCTAATCTTCTTTTGTTTTCTTGTTTTTTTCTCTTCCATAAAAATCACCTATATTAGCATTATTGGCAAATATAGGCAATTTTATACTTTTATGCAGTTTCTAAAACATTTATTTTGAATTTTCCTGGTTTTATTTTGTTGTTACACTTTACTGTTGTTATTACAGCATATGTATCTTTCAATTTATTTATGTTCTCTTTCTTATGACCAATTATATTGTTTAGATCTTTAGAGTTTGCTTCTATCTCAACCCTAATCACTTTTGCATTTATGTGCTTTATGTCGTCAACAATCTTGTCATACCAAATTGCATCTTCCACAAGCTGACCAAATGCTGGATGGTATGGTCCTGAGATAACCTCGCTATCTTTGTTAGCAGAGTCTGTAATGGTATCTGTATTTTGCAATCCAACTCTTATTACTTGAATGTGTTTTTTATTAAACATTTTTAGTATTTCTTTGCTTCGCTCTACGGCTTGTCCAACAGTTAGTGGAGTAAATTCGCCTTTGTTAAATTCTTGTTCAAGCTCAGTTCCCTTTATTACAAGCACAGGGTAAATTCTAACCATTTTAGGTTTTAATTTTATGCAATCCTTCGCAGTTTGAACATCATCTTTTTCGCTACTTTCTGGAAGTCCAACCATCATTTGATGTCCGAGATTAAATCCATACCAACGAATTAATTTTGACGCTTTAATAACATCCTCAAAACTGTGACCTCTCTTGCATCTAGCCAAGATATAATTATTCGAAGATTGAACACCTAGTTCGATAGTCTTTACATGATATTTCTTTAACATCTTTAGAATCGCCTTATCTATTGCATCAGGCCTTGTTGATAGACGAATGCTATTTACTTTTTTGTTTTTTATATATGGCTGAACCGCTTGCAATAGTTCTTCTTGTTTTTCTACTTCTATGGCAGTAAAGCTTCCTCCGAAAAAAGCAACTTCAACATAATTCTTGTCAGTCTTAAAATTACTTAAATAGTAATCTATAGTATTCCTAACATCATCTGCTGTTACTTGCTTTTTTTCTCCGCTAATGGTTCTTTGGTTACAAAAAGTACAACATTTTTTACATCCCCAATGTGGTACAAATATTGGAATGATATATTCTTTTTTCAAGATTTTTTACCTCCGTCCCCATAATGTACATTTTATAAATTCTTTAGTGCCTTATCTGCTGCGTCCATTTCAGCCTGTTTCTTCGTCTTGCCTTCTCCTGTTGCTAATACTTTACCATTCAATTTTACTTCTGCAGTAAAAGTTTTATCGTGGTCTGGCCCTGTTTCTTTAATAATTTCGTATTTAATATCAACAGTTCCATGTACTTGAAGTTTTTCTTGTAATACCGTTTTGTGGTCTTTTATTCCAACATTTTTGCTTGCAACTTTTATCTCTTCTTTCAAGTTTTCTATTATAAACTTTTCAGCTTGTTCTAATCCAGAGTCAAAATACATTGCAGCTATAACAGCCTCCACACTATCAGCCATTATTGCAACTTTTTTATTTCCTTGATGCATCTGTTCACTTTTTCCAACGTACAAGAAATCACTAAAATTATGCTTTTCTGCAATCTTGTAAAGGCTGTCCTCACATACAACTGTAGCTCTAACTTTAGTCATTTCTCCCTCTTTTAAATTAGGATAATTATTATAAATATACTTGCTTGATAAAAATTCTAATATACTATCTCCTAAAAATTCTAGTTTTTCGTTACTAGCAATTTTATGTTCATATGCATATGAAGTGTGTGTTAATGCATTTTTTAGTAGATTAATATTTTTAAATTTATATCCTATGTTCTGTTCCAAAACTGTCAAATCTCTATTATGTTCCATATTTTCACCTCCTTGTCTTTTACTATATTACCGCATTTTTTCGCATTTGTAAACAGCATTATAAATTATTAATAAAAAAAGAAAGGTCTTTAAACCTTTCAAATTTATTTTTTTAAGCTACGTGATCCTTTATATAATCAACAACGTCACCAACTGTTACTATCTTTTCAGCATCAGCATCTGGGATTTCTGTATCAAATTCTTCCTCTAGTGCCATTATTAATTCTACTATATCTAATGAATCAGCTCCTAAATCATCTATAAAAGAAGCTTCCATTGTAACTGATGTTTCAGTTACACCTAATTGCTCAACTATTATTGATTTTACTTTTTCAAATATTTCTTCTGAACTCATCTTGTAAGTTCACCCCCTCTCGAATACCTAATCAACTTATACATAAGATAATACAAGTTTTATTAATTGTCAAGCAAAATAAACAAACTTTTCATAATTGAATAATTTTTTTCGTTCAAACAGCCTATTTTAGTGCATTACAAGTTTTCGAATGATCATTCGCCTGTACAAAATGTGCTCTTGCTTTTTTTTTATTATAGTGTTATTATTTTTATAATATTACTTAGGAGAAAAATTATGAATTACGAAAAGTTTGATTTTTACGATTCTACTTCTATAAAGATATATAATCTTGATACTAAAATTAGATATGAGCTTTCTATTTTAGATATTCTTGATCCTCTTACTAAGAAACATTCTGAGAATGTTGGAAATATTTGTGGTAGAATTTGTCAGTACTTGAGATTAAATAAGCGTTTTACTGTTCATGCTATTATTTGTGGATATTTGCATGATATTGGTAAGTCTAAAGTTCCATATGAGATATTATCTAAAGATGGGCCTTTAACTGACGAAGAATTTGAGATTATGAAGACTCATACTACTCTTGGATATAAAATGTGCATGGATGATTTAAAGCTTAGACCTTATGCAGAAGGCCCACTGTATCATCATGAGGCATTAAATGGATCTGGTTACCCTAGCGGTCTAACTAAGGAGAAGATTCCTTTTGTAGCCAGAATAATTCGTGTTGCTGATGAGTATGATGCACTAGTTACTAAGCGTCACTATACTACCCACGTTCATATATCTGATACTTTGAAAGATATGATTAAGGATGCTCATCCTGAAAATTATGATAAAGTTGTTGCTTTAGGGCAACTTTCTGAAAATTCTAAGATGGGAAAGATTAGCCCAAGGCTGCTAAGAACTTTGTTTAAGGTTGTTATTGATGATACTCGTTATGAAATAAGTTGTGTTGCCGATTATATTGATTATTTAAAAGAAAATATAAAACGTCTCGAATTGGCCGACACCTATTATTTGAAAATGCAAAAAGCTAGTAGCGAAAAGAAAAGAAATTATTATATGGAAGGAATGCAAATGTTGTTCCAGGCAGGTGAAAATTTCCAAAATTATCATCAAATTATGAGAGAATACCGAGATGCTCTAATCGTTAGGCAGACTAGAATTAATGATTTATATAACGAAATTAAAATAATAAAAAAGCTAAAAGTTTAACACTTTTAGCTTTCCAAGTTATAACAAACTACATTTTTTATTCTTCTAGTCCGAAACTTACACCTAATGCACTATTGATCCTATTCATCACGTTTACATCATCTATGTGTCCAATTTTCTCTTTCAACCTACTCTTATCAATTGTTCTAATTTGTTCTGCCAATACAATAGATTCGGTCTTTAACTTTGAATTTTCAGGTCCAATTTCAATATGCGTTGGCAATTTGTTTTTACCCATTTGAGATGTTATTGCAGCCGCTATAACTGTTGGACTGTGTTTATTTCCCATATCGTTTTGTATTATAACAACAGGTCTTATCCCCCCGTTGTTCTGACCCCACTACAGGACTTAAATCAGCATAAAACATATCTCCTCTTTTTACTATCATATTGTTCACTCCCATTATTTCTATAACTAAGATTTGTTTTTTGATATATTTTAAATAAGAGTCTTTGAGATAAATTATTTTAGTTCTATCTCATTGTATAATATGTAAACTATTGTATTTTTGTTATTGTCCATTATTGATAATTGTGTTGGTTTAAGCGTTTTTTTGTCTAAAATTAGCTCTTCTATAGCAGTCTTTTTATCATTTTTTCTTCTTATTTGCATTATTATTTTTTCATTTTTTTCCGATATTCCTTTTTGTGTAGAATTTTTATATTCCTCAATAAAAGAATTCAGCCATAGTATATTACTCTCGATATATGGATAATTATTATATATTTTTTCTAAATTTAATTTGCTATTTTCTACTTTTAATGATGAATCTTTGTATGTAATTTTTACTCCCCTAATGTTTCCTGGTTCTATCACTTCTTGTTCATCGTTTTCCTCTTGATGACTCTGTTTTATTAAATATTTATTACTATTCTTATTACTATTTACTGTAACTTCTATTGTCGCAGTATATGATTTAATATTTAAAATATAATCTTCAACTTCCTCTAAAGTTTTGTTAAGATTATTATTGCCAATATTCATATTTTCATAACTTTTTTTAGAAAAAAAAATTAAAAATATGGTCAACAAAATAGCAATGACTATTATAATAAATAAAAATTTTTTTAATTTTAAAAACTTAACATTCATACAACAAAACTCCCAATATATTTAATAATAATAATAATATATTTAGAAGAATAAAAAAAATACTATTAATATAGCAAAAATAACTAAACTAATTTAATTTTAAAAATTACAGTACTGTACTCTTGGTTAGATCTCCTCCGGGCTCCTTAAAAGGCTAGCTCGGGCTTTATTTTTAAAATTCAATTAGTTTGGTTAAAATGCCTTAATTAAAAATTAATCGCCCAAAAAGGGGCGTCCCTATTGGGCGAAATATTCTTTTAAGCATTTACGTACTTCTTCTTCAGTTTCCATTGTGTTTATTTTACTTCTAAAACAGCTTGAATCTGGCATGCTTTTTGTATAAGCTGAGATATGTTTTCTCATTTCTTTTACAGCGATGTTTTCTCCTTTTTCTTCTATTTCTAATTCTAAATGCTTTAATATCGTCTCATATTTTTCTTCGTTTGTTGGTTTTGGTATGTAAATGCCATTTTGTAGATATTGTACTGTTTCTCTAAATATCCATGGATTTCCGAATGCTCCTCTGCCTATCATTATGGCATCTACTCCACTTTGTTGTAATCTTACTTTTGCTATCTCTCTACTCGTAATGTCTCCGTTTCCTATTACCGGAATGTTAACACTTTCTTTTACCTGTTTTATTATGTTCCAGTCTGCTTCTCCAGAATAATATTGGCTTCTAGTTCTTCCATGTACTGTTATAGCTGATGCACCTGCTTTTTCTGCTATTCTTGCAGCTTCTACTACTACAATATTTTCTGCATCCCAGCCCGTTCTCATTTTTACTGTTACTGGCACCTTAGAATTTGCGACTGCAGTTTCTATTATCTGTTTTACTAGTTCTAAATTTAATAACAATCTGCTTCCATCACCATTTTTCACAACTTTTGGTGCTGGACATCCCATGTTTATATCTACAATATCTGCAAATTCACTCACATATTTACTTGCATATGCAATTGCCTCAGTATCACTTCCAAATATCTGCACAGCTAAAGGTCTTTCCTTATCGCATGTTTTCAATAATATTTTTGTCTTTTCATCATTATACAATAATGCTTTAGCACTTACCATTTCTGTATATACAAGTCCTGCCTTATTTTCTTTGCATATCAATCTAAATGGCAGGTCTGTAATACCTGCCATTGGTGCTAAAAATATATTATTTTCTAGATTAACATTTCCTATCTTCAAATCTTACCTCGTTTTTATTTTATATTTTTATTTTAGATAATATTATGATTATAAATTGAAAAGAATAAAAATTGATGCATGTCAAATTATAATTTCTTTCAATCGTTAATCTATAAATATTGCCTTTTGTCTTCTTCCACTTATATTTAGTAAAAGTCCTATCATCATTAAGTTTGTTAGTAACGAGCTTCCTCCATAGCTTACAAATGGTAATGGAACACCTGTAATTGGAAGAAGTCCCATAGTCATTCCTATATTTTCTGCCATATGGAATAAGAAAATTCCCGCAATTCCAATTGAAATATATGATCCTAAATTGTTTTTTGCTGTTTTAGCAATAAATACAGTTCTTGTAATTAACACAACATATGTTATTATAACTGTTGCTGCAATTATAAAGCCCATTTCTTCCCCAACTACGGCAAATATAAAGTCTGTAGTCTTTGGGTATAAGAACCCAAGTTGTGTCTGGTTTCCTTTTAAAACTCCCATTCCAAGAAATTCGCCTGCACCAATTGCAAGTTTAGACTGAATAACATTGTATCCAGCTCCTCTTGGATCCAAATTAGGATTTAGGAATACATCGATTCTTGTCTTTGCATGTTCTGGTAGTACAAAGAAATACAGTGTTGGTAATAAAATAACCGTTAACAATATTCCTGTTATAATATACCTTTTTTTGATTCCCGCTGTGAATAGAATAAATATTGTTGCAATAACAAATGTTATGGCTGTACCATAATCTGGTTGTTTTACGATTAATAATACTGGAACTGCAACAATAATTAATGCCATGAGCAACCTTGTTGGTCTGCTAATTTGGTCTTTTCCTTTTTCCTGAATTTTTGAAATATATGTTGATAATGTTATAATAACAATTACTTTTGCAAACTCTGCTGGTTGTATTGATATAGATCCGATATTAAACCAACTCGTTGCACCATTTACACTCTTAGTAAACAATACCGCAACTAATGAAATAAGCATTATTACATATAAGATTGGCGATATTTTCGAAATTGTATTATAATCAATAAATATTAAAATTAACATTATTGGAATGCTTATAGCAAGCCACATTATTTGCTTTTTAAATTCTTCATAATCAGAACCTTGGGTTGCTGAGAACAGTGCAACCAAACCAACTGCTAAAAGTACAATCGCGCAAACAAGAATGCCCCAATCCATATTTTTTAATATTTTTCTAATCATCGGACACCTCTCATTTATTCTTCATCAGAATTTTTTGTTTTTTCCTCTGAAGTTTCTTCTTCATCATTTGTTTCAATTTCTTGAACTTCATCTTTCTGCTCTACTTCACCATTTTGCTCTTCTTTACCTGTTTCAGTGTTTTCGCTTTCTTTTTCTGCTTTATCTTCTAATTTATTTTGCTCTTTATTTTTGTTGTTTGCCTTTTCTTTTTTCTTATTTTTATTTGCATCATTTTCTGTATCAGCAGTTTTATCTTCACTACTGTTTTCTATTTTATCATCTTTACTTTCTTCTTTTTTCTCTTCTTTCTTTTCCTCTTTTTTATTTTCTTCTTTTGTTTCTTTTTCTATATTTTTTTCTTTTTTCATTTCTTCTTTTATTCCGGCGATTGGGATATTTGCATATAGCGCTGGTGCTCCCATTGTACCATCTTCATTAGTCTTATTAGTTAGACGTACGTCTATATCATTTTCATCAACATCTATATACTTTTTTATAACTTCTATTATCTCTTGTCTCATCATGTCTAAGAAGTCAGCTGAAACATTTGCCCTATCTTGCATTAAAACTAGATGTAACCTTTCTTTTGCTGTATCCTTAGATTTTTCTTCTATTTGATCTTTTCTTCCAATCTTTTTAAAGAAATTAATTACGTTCTCAAACATTATGTACCCTCCACTATTTTTTTCTGAATATGCCTTTTATTTTGGTAAAAAATCCTTCATCTCTGCCCGGAATTGTAACATCAATATTTTCACCAAGAATTCTTCTTGCAATTTCTAAATATGCTTTTCCTGATGGAGCTTTTTTGTTTATTACTGCAGGTTCTCCTTTATTTGTTTGAGTAATTATAAACTCATCGTCTGGTACAACGCCTAAAAGATTGATTGATAGTAAGTCAACAATATCGTCAACATCCATCATCTCTCCTTTTTTAACCATGTTTGGTCTTAATCTATTTACAATTAGCTCTGGATTTCTAATCTCAGACGCTTCTAGTAATCCTATAATTCTGTCTGCATCCCTGATTGAAGATATTTCTGCATTTGTTACTACTATAGCTCTGTCTGCTCCTGCGATTGCATTTTTGAAGCCTTGCTCTATTCCAGCAGGACAGTCGATTATAATATAGTCAAATTCCTCTTTTAGTTTGCTAGTTAGTTCTTTCATTTGTTCTTCATTTATAGCACTTTTATCTCTAGTTTGAGCAGCTGGTAATAGGAATAACTGTTCAAACCTTTTATCTTTTATAAGGGCTTGTCTTAGTTTACATTTTTCTTCAACAACATCTACTATATCGTATACTATTCTGTTTTCTAGTCCCATTACAACATCAAGGTTTCTAAGGCCAATATCAGTATCTACTAATACAACTTTTTTTCCTTTTAGGGCAAGAGCAGAACCAAGATTTGCTGTTGTAGTTGTTTTTCCTACTCCACCTTTTCCTGATGTTATTACTATAACCTCTCCCATAGAATCCTCCATTTCTTACTAACTCTTAACAATATATCACAAACTCTTACAGATTTTTTCATCCATAATTTTCTACTAATATATTATACGCAAATGGGCAAAAAGTCAAGTAAAATTGGGCATTTTGTGAAATTTACAAATTATGTGTGTAAAACTATTTCAAAGTCATTCTTGAATAAAAAGCAAAAAATAAACCGCCTAAAAAGAGAAATAAATTTCCAAATTTTAGGTGGTTTAAGTGTTAACCATTACTTTTTCCTACCAAAGTGAAACTCTGAAACCAACATCTTGTAGATAGTGTTCAATTGTATCGTAGCTACGGAAAGATGCAGGACCTTCTGTGCCTGTGCACCCCCAGCCCCCACCTCGGCAAGAGCAAGGTGCACTTATAATAGATGTATTTTCCAGGTTCCATTCATATACATTTCCAGCCATATCATATATGTTCATCACTTTATTTTGTTCAGACGTTCCTGTTGTTACTATTATACCATTTCCATTTGACGTTTGACTTATTTTCTTTAAATTTTTATCTACAAAAATTTCGGTTACCGTTGTTGCTTGATTCCATACAGAATTTAAAGTCCAATTTGAAATTGTTGCATATTTGCTATTTGTGTTTAATTTATATACAGACTCTCTATAATTTCCAATTGTTGTACTAGCTGATGTCAATATATTTTCCTCTATATTTCCATTATTATGCATAAAAGCAAGCACCAAATCCCATTGCACACCAAACATTAAACTGCTATTATAACTTCCCGAATTTACTTTTTCTGCTAATTTTTGTGCTTGTGTTCTTGTTACATATGTGTATGGATACACAGTTTCCTTTGTTACCGGTGTTGCTGTTGGAGTAACATATTTTCCATTTGAATTTTTTTCCGAATTGTCAGTTCTAAATTTTTCGATCCCAGCCTCATATCTGCCTACATAAAATCCACCATTTTGATAAACACTTTTTAGCATTTTCTTTTTTAATGTATAATATTCGCTTTCTGTTAGCCATCCCTCATTTGCTGTATCTTCTGCCCATGTATCTGAATAAGTTGTATTGTTTCTATAAACATTTGTATATGTG
>OIEN01001235.1_pt1 | contig 12031 bp, 9 predicted proteins | sample 1581741 | NCBI WGS metagenome assembly OIEN01 (sample SAMN01760944, study PRJEB22395) | human gut metagenome | reverse complement strand
AAGGTCTGGATGCGGCAGCCATTATCGAAGGTATCGGACTGGACCCTCGTATCGGTAGCCATTATAACAACCCGAGTTTCGGTTATGGTGGGTATTGCCTGCCCAAAGACACCAAGCAATTGTTGGCTAACTACCAGGACGTACCGCAGAACATGATGACTGCCATTGTGGAAAGTAACCGGACACGAAAAGACTTTATTGCCAACCGGGTATTGGAGTTAGCCGGTTACTACGAAGCCAACAGTTGTTGGGATGCGGCGAAAGAAAAAAGAGTCGTGATAGGCGTTTATCGTCTGACGATGAAGAGTAACTCCGATAATTTCCGTCAAAGCTCTATTCAGGGGGTGATGAAACGGATCAAGGCGAAAGGAGCCGAGGTCATTGTTTATGAACCTACCTTGCAGGATGGTACCACCTTCTTTGGAAGCCGGGTGGTCAATAACTTGGAGGCTTTCAAGCAGCAGTCACAAGCTATCGTAGCCAACCGCTACGATACCTGTTTGGATGATGTAAAAGACAAGGTATATACAAGAGATATTTTTAGAAGAGATTAATTCCACCAAAGACTGTAGAGGTGTAGCGTGCTGCGCCTCAAACCAACACAATAGTCCATAGTATTCCGACCGTTGTCTGTTGTTCGTTGTCTTTAACTACTGCCCATCAAACGAAATATTAATTATAAAAATAGAAATATGTCCGTATTCAAAGACAAAACCCTTCTGATCACAGGAGGTACCGGCTCATTTGGGAATGCCGTTTTAAGAAGATTCCTGGATTCCGATATCAAGGAAATCCGTATTTTATCACGTGATGAAAAGAAACAGGATGATATGCGTCATCTTTTGCAGGCACATCGTCCGGATGTAGCACACAAGGTAAAATTCTATATCGGTAACGTACGTCAGCGCGAAGCTGTCGATTTTGCCATGAATGGCGTCGATTATGTGTTCTCCGCAGCCGCGCTGAAACAAGTACCTTCCTGTGAGTTCTTCCCGATGGAAGCTGTCCGGACAAATGTTGAAGGAACCAACAATGTCCTGTTGTCGGCCATTGCCCATGGGGTAAAGAACGTGGTGGTTCTTTCAACCGATAAAGCCGCTTACCCGATCAATGCCATGGGTATTTCCAAGGCGATGATGGAGAAAGTAGCCATTGCCCAGGGCCGTTCCTTGGGAAAAGACGCGAAGACAACCATCTGCTGTACCCGTTATGGAAACGTGATGGCCAGCCGTGGCTCTGTCATTCCTTTGTGGGTAGAACAGATGATGGAAGGAAATCCCATTACCATCACCGATCCCAACATGACCCGTTTCATGATGACGTTGGATGATGCGGTCGATTTGGTAGTCTATGCCTTCACGCATGCTGAAAACGGCGATCTGTTTGTTCAGAAGGCTCCGGCTGCTACCCTGGAAGTATTGGCACAGGCCTTGAAAGAAACTTATGCCCAGATTGATCCGAAATACGGAGAAACCGAAGTGAAGATTATCGGTACCCGTCACGGAGAAAAGTTGTACGAGACATTGGTTACTCGTGAAGAGATGGCAAAAGCTATCGATATGGGTGGTTATTACCGTATCCCCTGTGATAACCGCGACCTGAATTACGACAAATATTTTATTGAAGGTAGTGAAGAAGTCTCTCATATCGAAGATTATCATTCTCACAACACCGCTCGCCTGGATGTAGAAGGCATGAAAAAACTTCTTCTCAAACTCAACTTCATTCGTGAAGACTTAGGTTTACAGGAAAGAGCGAAAGGGAAGGAGATTAGATCGGAGTAATGTAAGGGAAGCTGGTTGCTAGGTTATGAGGTTATTGGGTTATGAGGTTACTGGGTTATGAGGTTACTGGGTTATGAGGTTACTGGGTTATTAGATTATGAGGTTATAAGGTTATAACCATATCACCAAATAACCATCTAACCGTATCACCACATAACCAACAAACCATCTAACCATATCATCACATAACCACGTAACCAAAAAATCATTACTTTTGCTCCAAAACTTTATGGCTATGAAAAATGAATGCTTCTCTTTTGAAAATTTGAATGTTTGGAAAGAATCTCGAAAATTTGTGCTTTCAACATACAGATTGTTAGATCAATTTCCTCCGTATGAGAAATTTGCATTATGTGATCAATTAAGAAGAGCTGTTATTTCAGTTCCTTCTAATATTGCTGAAGGCAGTGGACGTTTGTCTTTAAAAGAAAAGATTCGGTTTATTGAGATTGCCTATGCTTCTTTAATGGAAGTTTATTGTCAATTATTATTGGCTTTAGATTTAGGTTATATTTCTTCTAATGATATGATTACCATAAAAAGAGATGTTCATTTAATAGCCAAAATGTTAAACGGATTGAAGTTTAGTTTTAGTAAACAAGGTATGGAGTAGGTTAGTGGGTTATCCGGTTACTGGGTTATTAGGTTATAAGGTTACTGGGTTATTAGGTTATGAGATTATTAGATTATGAGGTTACTAGGTTATCCGGTTATAAGGTTATAAGGTTATAAGCATTAACCACATAACCATCTAACCATATCACCACATAACCATATCACCACATAACCATATCACCACATAACCATATCACCACATAACCACTTCACATACAATAAACTTAAGAAAATGAAAGTTCTCGTCACCGGCGCTAAAGGCTTTGTTGGAAAAAACCTATGCGCTCAGTTGAAAAATATAAAAGACGGAAAAGCCCGTTGCTATGGCGATTTAACCATAGAGGCGGTATATGAATACGATATCGATTCTACTGCCGAAGAACTGGATACCTACTGTCGTGATTGCGACTTCGTATTCAATCTGGCAGGGGTAAACCGGCCGAAAGAGCAGAGCGAGTTTATGGAAGGAAATTTCGGCTTTGCTTCTACCTTGCTGGATACATTGAAGAAACACGGGAATACCTGCCCGGTGATGCTTTCTTCATCCATCCAGGCTACGTTGACAGGCCGTTTTGGTACTTCCGAATATGGAAAGAGCAAGAAGGCTGGGGAAGAACTGTTCTTCGCTTATGGCCAGGAGACAGGAGCCAAGGTATTGGTGTACCGCTTCCCGAATCTGTACGGGAAATGGTGCCGCCCCAATTACAACTCGGCGGTAGCTACTTTCTGCCATAACATCGCCCACGACCTGCCCATTCAGGTAAACGATCCGAATGTGGAACTGGAACTGCTGTATATCGATGATCTGGTAGAAGAGATGATCGATGCCTTGCAGGGAAAAGAACATCATTGCGAGTTCGACGGGGTGAATACCGTCATGCAGGCTGATGGCCGTTATTGTGCCGCTCCGGTGACCCATCATGTGAAGTTAGGAGAGATCGTTGATCTGCTCTATCAGTTTGCCGATCTGCCCAAGACATTGATGATCCCGGAAATTCCTGCCGACAGCTTTGCCAAAAGGCTGTTCAGTACCTATTTGAGTTATCTGCCCCAAGAAAAGGCCATCTTCGACTTGAATATGAATGTAGACGACCGGGGTAGCTTCACCGAATTGGTACATACCCTGAACTGTGGTCAGGTTTCTATCAATATCTCCAAACCGGGTATCACCAAAGGACAACACTGGCATCACACCAAATGGGAACAGTTCATCGTCGTTTCCGGTCACGGACTCATCCAACTCCGTAAGGAAGGAACCGATGAAATCCTGAATTATGAAGTCAGTGGCGACAAGATCCAAAGTGTCATCATGCTTCCGGGCTATACCCACAACATCATCAACCTGTCTGAAACCGAAAATCTGGTTACAGTGATGTATTGCAATGAGATTTTTGACAAGAACAGGCCGGATACTTATTTTGATAAAGTGTAGTTATTGAGGTTATTAGATTATTAGGTTATAGGGTTACGAGGTTATTAGGTTACTACTTGGTTATAGGGTTATAAGGTTACTATTAGGTTATAGGGTTATAAGGTTACTTGGTTATAAGCATTAACCACATAACCATCTAACCACATCACCATATCACCACATAACCACATAACCACATAACCACATAACCGCATCACCACATAACCATCTAACCATATCACCGCATAATAAACAGAAAATATGAAAACAGACTATTCCGATATTCATTTCGCCAACAATGGGAAGTTAAAACTGTTGATCATTGTGGGCACACGGCCGGAGATTATCCGTCTGGCTGCCGTTATTAATAAGACACGTAAGTACTTTGATGTGATTCTGGCACATACCGGACAGAATTACGATTATAACCTGAACGGAATCTTCTTCCGGGATTTGAAGTTGAAAGATCCGGAAGTTTATATGAATGCTGTAGGGGATGACTTGGGTGCTACCTGTGGTAATATCATCAATGCCAGCTACAAGCTGATGGTGGCTACGAAGCCGGATGCCGTGTTGGTGTTGGGTGATACCAATTCCTGTCTGAGTGTGATTGCGGCTAAACGTCTGCATATCCCGATCTTCCACATGGAAGCCGGAAACCGTTGTAAGGATGAATGCCTGCCGGAAGAAACGAACCGTCGGATAGTCGATATTATCTCGGATGTGAACCTGGCATATTCCGAACATGCACGCCGTTATCTGGCAGATTGTGGACTGCCGAAGGAACGTACCTATGTGACTGGTTCACCGATGGCAGAGGTGCTGCATGAGAACTTGGCAGAGATCGAGGCTTCCGATGTTCACCAGCGTTTGGGATTGGAGAAAGGTAAATACATTTTGTTGAGTGCCCATCGGGAAGAAAACATCGATACCGAGAAGAACTTTACCTCCCTGTTTACGGCGATCAACCGGATGGCAGAGAAATACGACATGCCGATTCTTTACAGCTGTCATCCCCGTTCGCGTAACCGTCTGGCTGCCTCAGGTTTTCAGTTAGATCCCCGTGTGATCCAGCATGAACCCTTAGGTTTCCATGATTACAATTGTTTGCAGATGAATGCCTTTGCCGTGGTATCCGATTCTGGAACTCTGCCGGAAGAAAGCTCCTTCTTTACATCCGTAGGTCATCCTTTCCCGGCTATCTGTATCCGTACTTCTACCGAACGTCCGGAGGCATTAGATAAAGCCTGTTTCATCTTGGCGGGTATTGATACCACCTCGTTATTGCAAGCCGTCGATACCGCTATTACGATGAATCAGAACGGTGATTATGGCATTCCGGTTCCGGATTATGTGGAAGAGAATGTCTCTACCAAAGTGGTTAAGATTATCCAGTCTTATACAGGGGTTGTGAATAAGATGGTTTGGAGGAAGGAATTATAATTTAGATTGAATGCTAGTTTTGTTCTGCATTGGCGTTTCTCAATTGTTATGAATTAAATATGATAGAAGGGATAATTTTAGAGGAATTTGAATAGCCTATCATTGTTTTATACTTCTGTAAATAATTCAGTGAATAAAAGAAATAGAATGAATAAGATAAAAATAATCCTGATTAATCACTCTTTTCAGAAAGAGTATTATTATCGTCGTTGGCAAATTTTTGCTAGAGATCATAGAGATGTAGAGATTTATTTACTAACGCCAACGAAGGCTGATTGGTACGCAACAAAAGAGTATACGTTTTCAGGTGCTGAAACAGTATATGGAAAAGCTATGGATTTAGATAATTTTCACATCAGGTTATTTCGTTTAAATATTGGGGGATGGAGTTGGTTTTCTACAGATTATTCTCGTCTATTTAAAGAAATCCAACCTGATGTTATCTATCATATTGGTACTCACAGAATGATGTCTCTTATTCAAGTCGCATTTGTAGCTCAACGTGAGTGTCCTCAAGCAAAACTTGCATTATTTAGTATGAGAGGGCCAGCTAGTAATCTTAAGTTAGATAAATCGCCATGTGGCTTGGTTGAATGGTTGAATCGTAGACTAAGATATTTTCAAATGAAGCAAACATGGAATTATGTTAGAAAAAAATATACAACTATATGTTGTCATTATCCAGATGCTGTGGATTGTTTTAGGAAAGAAGGATTTAAAGGAAATTTGTATATGCAAACTCAGGTAGGGGTCAATGCAGAATGGTTCCATGAAGACGTAAAGGCTCGTAAAGAGATTCGTAAAATTTATAATATTCCGGATTCGACTTATGTATTTGGTAGTGCATCACGTTTTTCTCCAGATAAAGGAATTGATGTTATATTGAATGCTTTACCTTTAGATGGTAATTGGATGTATTTTATGATGGGTACAGGTTCTGAAGAAGATTTGAAACGTTTAAGAGCTATCATTAAGAAACGAGGAATAGAACATAAAGTGATAGAAACAGGATTTGTAGATTGGTTTGAAATTGCAAAGTATTGGAATGCTATTGATTGTGCAATACATGTGCCACTAACGACAGATTTCTGGGTAGAGACATTTTCATTAGCTGTGATCCAACCCATGATAACAAAAAAGCCGATTATAGGGGATGATTCAGGGTCTGTACCATATCAAATTGGTTTTGAAGAAATGATTGTACCAGAAGGAGATGTACAAGCACTACATGATAAAATAAAGTGGGTACTTGAAAATAAGGAAAAAGTAAATTTAATTGCTCAAAAAATGTATGAACGAACGTATAATAGCTTCGAAGTTAAACATTTAAATGATATGTTTTATGAAACCATTATTGAAGATGTTATACCAGGAAAATATGATGAGAACAAATTTGATATGACAAAATATACTCCAAAGAATTATGGAAGTAATTAAATTATCTAAATATTTGGAAAAGGTGTTTGAAACACCTTCTAATGAGTATTCTGAGTGGTTTGGTTACTATAATTATGATACACTAACAACAGATCACTCTAAACTTCTCTGTAATCGTATTAAGGTAGATGGTATACGACCACGTGCTGATCTCAATATAGAGGTTGGTTATTATGATATACAGACTGGTGAATGGCATCATGTTGGTAACTCTGATTCATGGAACTGGCAGCAAGGTTGTATGGCTCAATGGTTGAATGATAAAGAAATTATTTACAATAGTTCAGAGAATAATCATCATATTTCTATTATTCATAATATTGAGACAAAGGATAATCGTAAGATTAATTGGGCTATTTATGGTATTATGCCTGGTGGAAAGAAAGCCATTGCACTAGATATGGAACGAGCACATTGGTGTAGAGCTTATCATTATGAATCAGTGATTGATAAGAGTAAAGATGGGCCAGTTTATGAGGATGATGGAATCTTTGAGATAAATCTAGAAACAAATTCATGTAGACGAATTATATCAATTCAAGATATAATTTCACTCGATTATCGTCCATATTTTGCTAAAGCAAAACATTGGTTAGAGCATATAATGATAAACCAAGAGGGAACCAGATTTTGTGTTCTTCATAGATTTTCATCCATTACAAATGTTTATTCTTATAAAACAAGACTTATAATTATCGATAATGAGACTTTGGAGATGCAATGTATACCTGGTTGGGAAAAAAAACAATGGTCTCATTTTGGATGGAATCATAATTGTTTTGCAATTTATGCTTATCCAACACGTAATAAGGTGAATGAGCGAGACTTTAAATCTGATAATATTATAGAAACAATGCCTTTTCAACTAAAAAAAGAGAGAGGGCTTTCATTAAAGTCTTTTGTGAAAATAACTGCAAGAAAAGTTTTATCAAGGCGATTGCTTCAAATGATAAAAGGAGGAGTTACTTGTTATGAATATTATCGACCAGTAGATGGTATATATATATTGGATGAAAAATTTGATATAGGATCTTTTTTGATTGATGGGCATCCCTCATTTACCCCAAATAGAAGATTTATGTTTACAGATACTTATCCTGATAGTCGGCACTATCAGAGTTTATATGTATATGATATTATTTCAAAAAAACACCTTCAATTAGCGTCTTTTTATGCTTATTATGAAAATTCTCCTTCATCTTGCGATCTCCATCCTAAATTAAGTCGTGACGGAAATTATTTAGTTGTCGATTCAGCTTATGATGACAAACATCATATGATGGTTTTTAGAATTAATTGGAGTTTAATAAAAGAAAAGATATGTGGGTATGAATGATAATAAACGAATTGCTATAAATAGTTTTGTAATTTTTTTTCGTTTATGCATTGTTAGCTTAATAAGTGTACTAGTTTCTAGGCTTGTATTAGATGCGTTAGGAGCTTCAGATTTTGGTTTATATAGTGTAGTAGGGGGTATTGTTACATTACTTAATGTCGCAAATACAGCAATGCTTTCAACAACATATAGATATTTAGCTTTCGAAATTGGTAAAGATACAGGAGGAAATCCCAACAAGATTTTTAATACAAGTTTGATAATTCATCTTGGCTTTGCGATATTCCTTTTAATTGTAGGTATTATAATAGGTGATTGGTATATCAATAATTATTTGAATATAGCACCTAATAAATTATCTGATGCATTATTTGTTTTTCATATATCTATTATTACAGCTTCTATTTCGACTCTTTTTGTTCCATTTCAAGGTTTACAAGTTGCATATGAAAAATTTATTATAAATGCGTCGATTGATATTTTATCTCAATCGATGAAATTAGGGGCTATATTATTGTTAATTTATTCTGAAACAAATCGATTACGTCTCTATAGTCTAATAATGCTTTTGTATACGATTTTTTCTTGTTTATTATATGCAATTTATTGTATTAGTCATTATTGGGATGTTGTGAAAGTAAGATTTTATAAAGACATTAATTTGGTGAGAGAAATGTTGCGATATGCTTTATGGACTACATTTGGAGCGTTAGCTTCCGTTGGGAAATCTCAAGGAAGTGCTATTGTAATTAATTTTTTCTTTGGTACTGTTGTAAATGCAGCATTTGCAGTTGCTGCTCAAATTGAAAGTTTTATTCTTGTATTTGCTCGGAGTTTAAATAGTGCTGCAGTACCTCAAATTACAAAAAATTATAGCGGAGGTAATTCTGAAAGATCAATAAAACTAACAAGCTATATATCTAAATATACTTTTATTCTTATGTGTATTGTCTCATTCCCAGTTTTATTGGAGATGGATTTTTTATTACATTTATGGCTTAAAGATGTTCCTGTTGGATCCGTAACTTTTTGTCGATTAATGATATTAAGTTCTCTAATTGGTTGCTTGGGAGAAGGAATTCCTGCTCTTATTAACGCTACTGGTAATATAAAGAGTTATCAAATTATTACGCATACATTTACATTAATGGGGTTACCAATATCTTTTTTATGTTACAATTTTGGAGCTAATCCTTATACCATATTAATTGTATTTTGTTCTATTAGTTTTTGCTTAGCATTTATCAGATTATATCTCTTAAAAAGAATTTTTGATTTTGATATTAAGGCTTTCATAAATGTATCATTTATGAGAATTCTATTTATGTCTATTCCTTTAATTTTATATTATTATTGTTATAGCCCGGTATCTAATAGTAGTGTCTTTAGTCATTTGTTTGGTATAATAATTTCTGAGTTTTTCTTAATATGTATAATATTTATATTTGGCTTAGAACCAAATGAACGCATTATAGTGAAGAATTTTATTTTTAAACGAATACGGTGATGAAAGTATTACAGATTAATGCGGTATGTGGTCAAGGTAGTACTGGTCGTATCTGTGTTGGGATAGCAGACTTATTAAAAGCGAATGGGCATGAAGCTTATATTGCTTATGGTCTTGGTAATAGTTCATATCCAGAGTGCTTTAATATATCTACGGGTAAATACGATTACTTCTCACATAATATATTGTCTCGACTGACAGATAGCGAAGGACTCCATTCTTCAAAGGCTACCCAAAAACTAATTAATTTCATTGAAGATATTCAGCCTGACGTTGTTCACATTCATACACTACATGGACATTATATAAACTATAAAAAGTTGTTTGAGTTTCTTCAAAATAGAGGAATTCCAATTGTAATAACATTACACGATTGCTGGTTGTTTACGGGGCATTGTGCACATTTTGACCAATTGGGTTGTGATAAATGGAAAATTGAATGTAAGGATTGCCAGTTCCTTAATGCTTATCCTCAATCTTGGTTTGTTGATAATTCTAGACGTAATTTCCATCTCAAGAGAATCTTACTTACAAGTATAGGTAAAAATTTAACATTGGTTCCTGTGTCATATTGGTTGGAGGGGCTTCTTAGACAGTCTTTTCTAAAAAATATGAATATACAAACTATTCATAATGGCATAGATTTGGATGTTTTTAGACCGACTTATAATGAGAAATTATTACAGAAATATAACCTTATGGGTAAGAAAATCATCATTGGAGTGGCTTTACCATGGTCTAGTTATAAAGGTTTTCCTGATTTTATTAAGTTAAGGAGTCTTTTAAGTAATGATTATGCCATTATTATGGTAGGGTTATCTGAAAAACAAATGAATGAGATTCCTCAGGGAATAATTGGAATTACACGTACAAACAGTACAAAAGAACTTGCCGAACTTTATACAATTGCAGATGTGTTAGTGAATACTACCTATTGTGATAACTATCCGACTGTTAATCTTGAAGCTATTGCTTGTGGAACACCTGTAATTACATATAATACAGGAGGGAGTTCTGAAGCTGTTGATAAAAATACAGGGTGTATTGTAGAACAAGGAGATCTCGATGAACTTGCAAAATGTATAAAAGTAATATGTAATAATTCAGACTATTATAGACCTTTTTGTTTAGCTAGATCGCAATTTTTATTTAATAAAGATAGATGTTTTGAAGAATATCTTGACGTTTATAAGAGGGCTTTAAGATAACCATGGATGCTTATATTTTTCTTTTATTTATTATATATATAGCTTATCTTCTTACAAAATTTGGAGGATTATCCTTAAAAGAGGCAAATAATAAATTTCTAGCAATATCTTTTATTGTGATTTATACTTTTTGTGCTTTACGTGATTATTCAGTCGGTAGAGATATTCTTGGGTATATTAAAACATATGAAAGAGCAGGTGATTTCCCTTTTATGGATACAACTTGGACGTACATGGAAAGTGGTTATGTTGCATTTATGCAGTTGTGTTCATCATTGGGATTATCAAATCGTATGTATCTTTGTATAGTATATGCATTAATGATATTACCTATTTATAGGACAATAAAAACATATTCTAAGGATCCCTTGTTGTCTGTAATAATATTTGTATGTTTTCAGTTTTTAACTTTTGATCTATCTGGTATTAGACAAGGGTTAGCAATGTCATTCTGTTTGATAAGTTTTGAATATGCTAAATTGCAAAATAAAAAAGATTTTATTTACTTTTCTTGCTTGATGTTATTATCTTATTTATTTCATCGCTCATCACTAATTTTTATATTTATTCCGTTAGTGTTGAGGTTTAAGTTAAATGTAAAAAGCATCATTATCTTTATAGTTGCAGTGCTTGTTGCCCCTATTTTGACAAAACCTCTGATTTTATTGAATAGTAATAATGAACTATCTAGATACTCATTCGATGACAGACTTAAAATGGGGGGGATGCTTGTATTTTTATTTTTAATTCTATTGTTTATGATTTATTCTTCGATTAAAAATAGAAGATATATATTAAATAATGAAAATATATTCTATAATATAGAACAATATACACTAATATTAATGGTTGGGATATTTTTTTCCTTAGTTTTTAATGGTACTATGTTTGGACGCGCCACAATGTACTATACTATTTTTATAATTTATGCTATTCCAAATGCAATTAAGCAATATAAGACATCTTCACAGACAATTTTTACAATGATATTCCATTTAGTAATGCTTGTTTTTTTCTATCTATTTTGTTTGACTCCACAAATACTTGATACTGTGCCATATAAATTAGGAACAGATTTGCCTTTTTAAGTTTTTGTAGATTAATATAATGATATAATATATACTGTATGTCATATATATTTTATCATCGTTGCAACGATAACTTTTACTGATCTTTAGAATTTTTATAGATAAGAACAATGTTTTTTGATTGTTTTTAGTAAGCAGTCAAAAAAAGGCTATTGATTGAAATGGGTACCTTCGCTGCCAACCAAATTTATAGAATTATGTA
>OIEN01001227.1_pt1 | contig 12066 bp, 10 predicted proteins | sample 1581741 | NCBI WGS metagenome assembly OIEN01 (sample SAMN01760944, study PRJEB22395) | human gut metagenome | reverse complement strand
TTTCTTCTTGTTGCGGCTGTTGTCGCAGGCGTGTGTGCGCTCAATTCATATTGCAAAACGAAGGATTATACGGTGGTTGCAACAGCAGATGATGTTACTCTTGTGGCTCATCGTGGTATGAGAAGTGTTGCTCCCGAAAATACGACAGCGTCATTTAATGAAGCAGGCAGGCACGGCTATTGGGGCGCCGAATGTGACGTTTACAGAACTAAAGACGGCGTTTGGATTGTCTCTCACGACAGGCATACCTACAGAATGATGGATGAATCCGCTTTTATTGAAAAGAAAACATACGACGAACTTATGGCTATGAATGTTGACAACGGAGTTAATATTGATAAATATAAGGATTTGAAGATGTGTTCACTTGAAGAATATCTTGAAATTTGCAAAAATTATCAAATGACACCTGTTATCGAACTCAAGGGTGAAAACAACACTCAGCATTATAATGAAATTGTAAATCTTGCCGAGAAGTATAACCTTAAGCCGGTTTATATTTCGTTCCATCTTGAAAATCTTAAAACTATGCGAAAGCTTGACACCACGAGCAAAATGTATTACCTTGTTCAAAAAATCAGTGAAAAAGATATTGAAGATGCAAGAAGCATTTTGGATTGCGGCATTGATTTTAACGGTAATAAGGAAGCTAATTTTAAAAATGACATTCTTAAAAAATGCCGTGATCAAGGCTTGGACCTCGGTGCTTGGACGATTAACGACCCTGAGGTTATGAAAAAGCTCGAGAAAAACGGTGTAACGCTTATTACAACAGATTCTATTGAGTACGATAAATAAAAATATTATTTAAATAAAAAACGAAGATTCACAATATGTGTTTCTTCGTTTTTTTTATTTATACAAAAATGGTAATTTGCACTATATTAGAAAGATGTCTTGTAAAACTGTCTAATTTGTCAAGGAAAATGGCAAAATTTTGTTTAATCGGTATATTTATTACAAAAAGGTTACAATTTTGTTGTAACATATTACTATAGATTACAAAATGTAATTTATGCTAAAATGTCAACGTCGCTTATTAAAGGAGGCGTTATATTGATAAAAATACTGAAAAAGGGTATTCTTGCAGTTGTTATGACAGCGCTCATATTAACTCTTTCCCCACTTACAGCATTTTCACAAGAATACAAGCCGAGGCTTACAGCTCCAAACGGTGAGCCTTACTATACAAGCAAATTAAACGTTTATTCCAAAACGGGATACGGAATGCCAAACTGTGTTGCTTACGCTTATGGCAGGCTTTATGAGCTTAACGGTGAAGCGCCAAAGCTTAACAGAGGTGATGCAGGTCAATGGTGGAGTATCAATAAAAGAAACGGTTATTATGATTACGGTGACGTTGCCGAAAGGGGTGCAGTAGCCTGTTGGTCAAACCATGTTGCAATAGTCGAAGAAATTAATAAGGACGGCAGCATTACTGTTTCGGAGTCGCATTGGGGCGGCAATTATTTTAACACTAAAACATATTATAATATGTATTCTCATTACGGACAGAGATTTTACGGCTATATTTACGCATACACTCCAAAGGATGACGAAAAAGCAGACAGCAAGTCAAAAGATATCGAGACGTATACATTTGAAGATACGTATTTTGAGCCGCAGGAAAAGACGGCTTTCACCGCTCTTGAATTTAAGCAGAGCAACAATCAAATTATGAATCCTAATAACAGTTTTATTTTAAATTCAAAATAATAAAAATACTAATATTTATTGAATTAATTAAAGGTGTAATCCCGACAACAGCAGGATTACACCTTTTTCTTGTTTTTATTTAATTAATGATGCTTTTGCATTGCGTTTTGATGCTTATTCTTCCCATTTCATAATGGTCTTACCAAATGACTTTTGCGTGTCTTTTTCAAATGCATTTTTAATATCGGTTGTAGTGCGAACTACATTGACAGAATTGATAAGATTGCCGAGGTAATCGATAATCTCAGGATGCTTTTTATACATATCAACAGTCTTTGCAAAGTCCTTAACACCGCTTCTTGACGAGCCGAATACACGAAGACCTTTTTCAAGAATCATTCTTGTATTAATAGGAACAGGATATTCGCTGACACCTAAGATTGAAATAGTGCCCTCAGGCTTTATAAGACCGATAATTTGCTCAATTGCAATCGGACTTCCGTTTCCGCCTACACATTCAAATGCGTGGTCAGTAGTAAACCCTTCCGGTACTTCGTTTACAAGATGGGTTTCGTCTGCAAATGTGAAATCCGCAAGCTTGTCGCTTGAAGTGCCGAAAACGACGATTTTAGATTTTGGAAAATGATATTTTAAGAATAAAGAAGTTATATATCCAAGGTTGCCGTCACCCCAAACGGAAATGGTATTTCTTCTTGCGTGCGCAATCTTGTCAAAGCGTGAAATGGCATGAACTGAAACAGAAACAATCTCAGTAAATGCAGCAACAGTCATATCAATATCGTCCGGAAGCTTAACAAGCCTTTTAGGCGAAATTTCAACAAATTCCTGCAAAAAGCCATCCATAGACGAGCCACAGAATTTTGAAGAACGAAGATAGTTCTCGGCAATAAATTCGTCTTTTTCAACGGGAGCGTTAGGAACCATAACAACCTTGTCGCCGGTTTTAAATGTTCCCGTAGGGTCAAGAAAAACTTCGCCTACACCTTCGTGAATAAGCGCCATAGGAAGCTTTTCGGCAAGCACCTTTGCATCACGTGTTCCGAGATAATATCTCATATCTGCATTGCAGATAGACAAATATGTAGGCCTTACAATTGCGTTTTCACCAAAAAGGTTGATATCTTCAAAAGCAATCTCAAATCTTCTTGGGGCAACGAGCCTGTAAACAGTATTAATCATCGCTTTCGTCCTCCAACAAAGACTTGGCAACCTTAAGGTCATAAGGATATGTTATTTTCATATTAAAGGTTTCACCCTCAACCAGCGCAACGTTTTCGCCTTTAATAACAAATATCTTAGCGGCATCTGTAAGAATATCTTTTTCCTCGTCTGAAAGTGAATTGTAAATATTCTTAAGTTTAAGTGCATTGAAAGATTGCGGAGTTTGACCCTGATACATTTTGCTTCTGTCAGGGATTGAACTAATAACAGTGTTGTCATTAGCCTCAACAATCGTATCTGTAGCGGGAACGACAGTATCGCAAGCGCCGTACTGCTTTGCAAATTCAATGTTTTCTTTAATAATTCTGCCTGTAACAAAAGGACGAACGCTGTCGTGAGTAACAATAATTGTATCGTCGTTGAGGTTGCCCTCGGTTTCAATAAACTTAATTGCATTCATAATAGTTTCGTTTCTTGTATCGCCGCCCTCGATAACGGCAATCTTGTCACTTGCAGGGGCAATGTGCTTTTCGATAAGATTTTTTGTATGTTCAACCCATTGCTTAGGGCAGAGAACGATAATCTTCTCGAAATCCGGAACAGCAAAAAATTTCTCTATCGTGTAAACAATGATAGGCTTGTCCTTTACCGTAAGATATTGCTTAGGCTTGTCGCCGCCCATTCTTGAGCCGACACCGCCGGCTAATATAACTGCATAAACCATAAATTTAAACTCCTTGTAAGGTTTGTTATATATTTGTATATTTATATTATATATCTAAATTTTCTAAAATCAAGTCTGTAACTCTCTCACTTGATTTTCCGTCAAGGTCGTCAAAGAATTTGTTTTTAAATCCGTCAACCTTTTCGCTTTCAAAATCCTTTTTATTAATTGCATTTATAAGCTCGTTTTCACTGAAAACAATTTTTCCCGGAACAAATCCTTCAAAATCGTAATAGAAATCTCTGCTTGCTATGTAATCGTATAAATCAAAAGCATAAAACATCATAGGAATATTTAAAAGCGAAGCTTCAAAAATAACGCTTGAATAATCGGTTACAAGCAAATCGGTAACAAATAAAAGGTCGTTTAATTCGTCCTCGTCGCTCATATCAATTATCATATCGCTGTATTTTTCCGGAATTTCAAATCTTTCCTCGCAAAACGGGTGAAGCTTAATAAGTATTGCATATTCTCCGCCCAAGCCCTCGTATGCTTTTTCAATATCAAATGCGTCTGTCGGGTAAAATGCACTCATTTGACCGTTGCCCCTAAAGGTAGGCGCAAAGAGCATTATTTTTTTATTTTTAAGTTGAGGATATCTTTCATAAAACGAAGAACGGATTTTACTTGCATATTCCTTGTCCATAAATATATCGGTTCTCGGAATACCTGTTGCAACAACATTTTCGTCACTTAATCCAAAGCCTTCGGCATAATGCTTTGCAATCTCCTGTGAGCTTACTATTGCATAGTCATACATTCTGTGGTTAGGGTCTGTTTGCTTAGGGCCGCCCTTTTTGCCAAGACGTGTAAAGCCAAATGTTTTAAACGCTCCGCAGGCATGCCAAAGCTGAAAAAGCTTAATATCATCACGCTTTGTAACTAAATTCAAAAGCCTGAAATAGTCATCAACAATAACAACCTTTGACGTTGCATAAAGCTTGAGAAATTTAATTATATTTTTAATTTTCCTGTGACCTGCCGGGTCGGAGAACATAAGAAATTTAAAGTCAATATCATCTCTGTCTTTTATAAGGTTATAAACAAATTCGGGATTTCCGCCTATTTCGTCACGCCTGCCTGACATAAAGGTGATTCGATTTTTAACAACAGGCTTTTTTGATAAAATTTTGTAATAAATTCTTGCAATCTCATAGAGCGGCAGACGTATATTTTCAAGAAAATTATCCTTTTTAAAACTCGTTTTAATAAAAGACGAAACATTGATTTTGATTTGAACAAAAATGTTTTTTCCGATTCCTTCAATGTCTTGCGTTTTTCTTCTCGGCAAAATGTCAAGCGCTGCCAAAAAACCGTCAACAATGAAATAAGGAAGCAAAACAACACTTAAAGCAATTCTTAAAACAAAGAAAAATAATCTTAAAAGAGGAACTATTATCACACTTTTTTCAATAAAATTCTTATTGTTTCTGCTTTCGGGAGTTTGATGAATAATAAATTTGCTGTTTTCACAGTCAAAATCGAATGTGTAAATATTTTTAGGAGTCTTTCTGTCATTAATAAATTCCGACTCCTCCGAAAATACGGTTACACCGTCAAAACATTCATATTCAATATACTGCTCGTCAAGTTCAATATTCGGATTTTCAGTTAAAACGTTAGTGGAAACTGTGAACGGAACGCCTATAACCTCATTGTCTCCGTAATAAAAGTCAATCCTGACATTTATGTCGTCTTTACAGTCGTAGTTATAATATATATCGTCAAGGTAAAATGAATAAGTGCAAACAATGATGCAAGAGTCACTCTGCTTTTGCCTAAAATAATTTGTTACAAGAAAAGGCAATCTTCTCGTTTTTTTGCCGCATTCAAAAATGATTTTTGCTTTTGGTGATGTGACATCAATGTCAAACGGACAGCTTATTGAAACTGAAATGTTAAGTTTGTCCCTTTCTATATTCATTTTGTTGATTATCATTTTGCAATCAAACATTGTTATCTAAAAGCTCCTTTGTAAATTCAACAACATTCTTTGTGGCTTCGCCTGTTTTAGTGCCAAAATATCTTTGCCTAAACGGCTTTACAAGCTCTTGATTATAATCCTCGTTATTGATTGAGTCTGCCATTTCATCGGTGTTTAAAACGATTTTTCCGGGAACGAATGACGCAAAGTTGCAATAAAAATCCCTGTCCCTGCTGTATTCATTAAGGTCGAAAGCAAAAAACAGCATAGGCACGTTAACAATAGACGCTTCAAAAATAACGCTTGAATAATCGGTAATAAGCAAATCGCTGACAAATAAGAGGTCGTTTACATCATATTTTGAAGTGAGGTCAATTAATCTGTCTTTATATTTGGCACTGCAGGTTGGCCTCTCTGAAAGATATGGGTGCATCTTAACTGCAATTACCCAATCGTCGCTGATTTTATCAAATATTTTGTCAACTTCAAATTTTTCAATAGGATAAAAGCAATTGCCCATACCGCCGCCACGGAAAGTCGGAGCAAATAAAAGTATCTTTTTTCCTTTAAATTCAGGATTTTCTTTATAAAATCTTTTTTTGAATCTTTTTTTGTAGTTCTCGTCTTCAAGCACATCGCATCTCGGCGAACCTAAGGCGATAACTTTATCCATTGAAACACCGAAACCCTCGGCATAATAAGGTATAACCTCATTGGAGCTTACAATAACGTAGTCGTACTGCCTGTGGTTAGGGGAACTTTGGCGAAGATAGCTGTCACGACCGAGCCTTGAAAAGCCAAATGTCTTAAACGCACCGCAAGCGTGCCAAAGCTGAATAAGCTTAACGTCATCTTTTTTCTTTAGATAAGAAAGAAAATGATAATAGTCGTCAACAAAAACTACCGAACTTGTTGCATAAAGCTTGAAAAACTTGAACAGGTTAGGTAAATTTGCCTTTAATCCGCCTTTTTTGCAAAGCACGGTTATGTCAACATTGTTTAATTTGGTCATCTCAAAAAAGACCGATTTGATATTTCCTGTCAATCTGTCGGAACGGTTGGATAAAAAAGTAACCTTGTTAGGCTGAACTTTCATTTTGCGATACGGCAAAAACATAGCCGACATCAAAGCCGTAGCAATCATTTTTGAGCGCTCTCTTTTGCTGCTTGAAAAGAAATGAGAAAGTATATTTTTCTTTTTAATCGGGATAATCAATTCTTTTTCCGGTTTAACAATAATGCTTTCTCCGTTGCCGTCACTGAAAAGAAAATTTACTCTTACATTTTGACTTTTCCTGTCGTTATAAAATAAAAAAGGAGTGTCAAAAATACCTATTGCAATTGCCTTGTTTTTGTTGCAAGATTTTAAATCCATAGGTAATATTCTGCTGTCATTTTCGCCGTAAAAGCAAGCGGAAATTCTCGGATAATAAAGCTCTCTGTCACCCTCAAGCTCCACCGTTAATTCAACATAATTGTTCGTCACATTCAAATTGACTATGTTTATTTTATAGTCACCCATATAAAACCCTCGTGTAAAACCCAAAATAATGAGATTTGAAAAGTTGCAAAATCTCATTTTAACTTATATATAATATCACATTAATTACTTCTTGTCTATAAAATAAATATAATAATTTTATTACATTTATGCATTAAAAGCTAAAAAAATAAGACTATCGTTTAAAACGACAGTCTTATCAGCTGATTTTTATTTTCTAAAAGATATCTCTTGATAAATCGTTGCGTATTCTCTCGCTGTTTTTCTTCATAGTATCAAGAACCTTGACGAATGTACTCATCTCGTTGTCGGTAATATTGCTTGCAAGGTCATAGAAAAAGTGAGTAATCTCCTTAGAACACGCCTCGTTAATCATTTCAGCCGCAGGGGTCGGCACAACCTTTTTCAGCCTTGCGTCAATAATTACGCTTTTGCGCTCAATTAATCCTTCGCTTTCAAGCTGCTTAAGAATTGTTGAAACCGTAGAACGGCTTAAATCAAATTCACGCTCAATATCTCTTTGAAAAATATTCTTATCCTTATTTTCACACAGATATGAAATAATATATCCGTTTGCTGCACCGAGCATATTCGGATATGCCTTTTTTTGTATTTCGGTTGAGCGATGGTCATAAAAGTTAGAAACCGCTATTAAATTTGAGCCTATTTTGCTTGCGTTAAATTCGTCCAATTTTAATGCCTCCGTATTCTTACAATGCTATTTTAATATATTTTCTTTTTTATATCAATAAAAATATTCTAAATTTTTGCTAAATTTTGACAAACTTGTTATTTATTCACGTTGACAATTATGTTTATTGTTGGTATACTTATTGAGTAGAAATATGTCGATTTTTTGAAGGTGTGAGTGATTATGACAAAAAATAAAGTTCATGTAAAAATAGGCGGCGCAAGTTATACAATCGTGACTGAGGATGAGGCGGAATATGTCGAGGCTCTTGCTGACGAAATAAGCGAGAATATGAGAGCTATTATTAATTCAAATCCTTCTCTTTCAATGACTCAGGCGGCTGTTCTTGTTGCACTTGATAATGCCGATGCAAGCAAAAAGGCTACTGCATCTGCCGATAATCTTCGTGCTCAAATTAAAGATTATCTTGAGGACAGTGCAAGGGCAAGAATGGAGGTTGACGTTGCAAGACGTGAGGTTGAGCGTCTTAACCGTGAAATCTCCGATTTAAGAGATAAGCTTGCCGCAAAATAAATCTATTTTTATTGAGAGAAAATTATGAATTTTGAAATTTTGGCTCCTGCCGGTAGCATGGAGTCGCTTATTGCCGGTGTGCGCAGCGGCGCTAATGCGATTTATCTTGGTGGTAAATCCTTTAACGCCAGGCGCAATGCCGGCAATTTTGATAATGAAGAGCTTAAAAGAGCTGTTGAATATTGCCACAGCCACGGTGTCAAGGTTTACTTAACACTTAATATTCTTGTACGTGACGACGAGATGGAAAATGCGTATAACACGGTTAGAGATGCGCTTTTATGCGGTGTTGACGCATTTATTGTTCAGGACATCGGTGTTGCAAAAATGATTAGAGAGCATTTTCAAAGCGCAAGGCTTCACGGCTCAACACAAATGAGTATTATGACGCCGAGCGGAGCAAAAGCGGCAAAGGAAATGGGCTTTTCACGTATTGTTTTGCCGAGAGAAATGAGCCTTGAGGAAATTAAAGAAATAAGGGAAAGCACAGATTTGGAGCTTGAACTTTTTGTTCACGGGGCACTTTGTATGTCTGTTTCGGGTCAATGCTATCTTTCAAGCGTTATCGGCTCAAGAAGCGGAAATAGGGGGCTTTGCGCTCAGCCGTGCCGTTTGCCGTTTACCGCCGGTGGAAATGCTGACCACGCTTTATCTCTTAAGGATTTAAGCCTAATCGGCGAACTTGACAAGCTTGACGGAATAACAAGCCTTAAAATTGAGGGCAGAATGAAAAGACCGGAGTATGTTTCGGCGGCTGTCAGCGCAGTTAAAAAGGCGATTGACGGCGAATACTCATCAAGTGATGAATTTATGCTTAGAAGTGTTTTTTCACGCAGCGGTTTTACAAACGGATATCTCAATTCCAAACTCGGCAAAAATATGTTTGGAACAAGGCAAAAGGAAGATGTTGTTGCAGCGAATAATGTTTTAAAGGAAATAGCAAGAAATTATGAAAAGGAAACGCCGTTAATCCCGCTTGATATATTCTTTAAATGCCATGATAATGAAAAAGCGGTGTTGATTGCCAAAAGTGATAAAAAAGAGGTTACCGTTATAGGCGATGTGCCTGAAAAAGCAATTAATAAGCCTATGAGCGAGGAAAGCTTAAAAGAAAGGCTTTCAAAATTCGGAGGTACGCAATATTTTTCAAAAAATATTGAAATCAATCTTGATGACGGTCTTATTTTGCCCGCTTCAAAGATTAATGAAATGCGAAGAAATGCCGTTTCAAAGCTTGATGAGCAGGAAAAAATCGAACTGCAATATAAGCCGTTTAATGTTTCCTTTCCAAAATATAATCAGCCTGATAAGCCTTATGCCACGGCATCTTTTTCAAATGCAAGTCAAATACCTGACAATCACCCGTTTGAGCGTGTGTTTATACCTGTTAATTCCTCGCTTGAGGATTTTGTTGATAACAGGGCAGGAGTTGTTTTGCCGAGAGGGCTTTTTGGAGTTGAACGAGAACTTAAAATAAGGCTTGAAAAGTTGAAAAAAGCCGGAGTTAATAAGGCGCTTTGCGGCAACATAGGTTCTTATACCCTTTGCAAAGATATGGGTTTTGAGGTTTACGGCGACTTTGGTCTTAATGTTTTTAACTCTCTTAGCGCAAACAAAATCGACCACCCGATTTTGTCCTTTGAGCTTACGCAATCGCAAATTAATAATATTAATGCACGTGACAAGGGTATGATTGTATACGGCTATTTGCCGCTTATGCTTAATCGCAATTGCCCTGTTAAAAATGATATAGGCTGTTTTGAATGTGATAAGCACGGCAAGCTGACGGACAGAAAGGGTATGGAATTTCCTGTTATGTGCAGTGATTTTCCTTGCGTTGAAATGCTTAATTGCCATCCGCTTTATATGCTTGACAGGCTTGATGAAGTCAAAACTGATTTCATTCATTTCTATTTTTCAATTGAAAGCAAAAAGCAGGTCGAAAAAGTTATTGCTCTTTATGAAAACAGAGAAAAGCCTGATTTTAAATATACGAGAGGGCTTTATCAAAGAGGTACTTTATAATGATTATTTTAGCGTCAAAATCACCGAGAAGAAAAGAACTTTTGTCACTTATAACAGATGATTTTACAGTTGACAGTGCAGAGGTTGACGAAACGCTTCCGTGCGATATCGAACCTGACAAAGCGGTTGAATATTTGTCTAAAATCAAGGCTCAGCCATTTAGAGAAAGCGGAAAAATCGTTATCGGTGCGGATACGGTTGTTGCAATTGACGGCGAAATTTTAGGCAAGCCGAAGAATGAAAAGGATGCTTTTTTAATGCTTAAAAATTTGAGCGGTAAAGAGCATAGTGTATTTACAGGAGTCACCGTTATAAAAAATGATAAAGAAGTGACATTCAGCGTCCAAACCAAGGTTAAATTTTTTGAACTTGATGACAGGGAAATTGAGGATTATATTTCAAGCGGCGAACCGTTTGATAAGGCAGGCGCTTACGGTATTCAAGGCAAGGGGTCACTTTTTGTTGAAAAAATCGACGGCGATTATTTCAATGTTGTCGGTTTGCCAATCAGCCGCCTTGCAAGGCAACTGAAAAGCATTTAATGACTTAAATGTTTTTCTTTTTACAAATAGTTGTTAAAAAAAGTAATAATTGTCTAAAATAAACTTGAAAAAAGAAAAAAACTGTGTTATCCTATATGTTGAGGGACAAACTGCTGTTTTACCCGCTGTAATATATATGGTTACAGTGAAGATGATTAATCTACAGTTATTACCTAAAAATTATACTATAGGCAGTTTATATGTCTATTAAATCGAAAGGAGATTGTTATGGCAGCAGATTTACATTGTCATACAAAACTCAGCGACGGATCTGTTGGTATAGAAGACCTTATTGTTATAGCTCAAAAGAGCGGTATCGAAACTATTGCCATAACAGACCACGATTGTCTTGCAGGTACAGTTAGGGGGCAGGTTATCGGTAAGCGCTACGGCGTAAATGTTATTCCGGGAGTGGAACTTTCCTCATTTGATAATAATGCAGGCAAAAAGGTTCATATTCTTTGTTATCTTGCCGATACTCCGGACAGGCTTGAGGGGCTTTGCAAGCGTACTTCGGTTGCACGTAAAAGAGCAGGTCAGATAATGATGCTTAAGGTTGCGGCAAGATTTCCGATTTCAACCGAATTTATTATCAGCCACGCTTCAGGCTCGACAAACCTTTATAAGCAACATATTATGCATGCACTTATGGATGCCGGATATACAAATCAAATATTCGGCGACCTTTATAATGCGCTTTTTTCACCTGACAGCGAAACAAATCTTTTGGCTCCTACCAAATATCCGGACGTCAAAGAGGTTATTGATGAAATTCACGGCGCAGGCGGCATTGCCGTTCTTGCTCATCCTGCTTTTCTTAACAATTTTGACGAGATTGACGATTATATTGAAATGGGGCTTGACGGAATTGAGGTTTGGCACCCGTCTGCTACAGATGCGGATATTGAAATGCTTGGCAGTATTTGCAAAAAGCATAAGCTTCTTATGACGGGCGGTTCTGATTTCCACGGAATTTACGGTTCATCTACAGTTACACTCGGAACGTGCACAACACCTGATGAGCATCTTGATAAATTAATGGGCTACAAGGCAAAGAAAAAAAGAGCTCAGCGCAAGGCAGAAAAGGAAGCACTTGCAAATGCGGCAAAGCTCTGATATTTTGTATGACTCCTCCAACGCAGTTGGGGGATTTTTTTTATATCAAGTCAGACTTTGATGTAATCTAATTATAAATTTCTGTATATTGAGGGGGACTTCGAGAAAGTGAGATAAATTTCGTATTTTGCGAGTGGGTGCTGTTTTATCCACTTGCTACGAAACAGTACA
>OIEN01001226.1_pt1 | contig 12069 bp, 18 predicted proteins | sample 1581741 | NCBI WGS metagenome assembly OIEN01 (sample SAMN01760944, study PRJEB22395) | human gut metagenome | reverse complement strand
ATACTGCGCCGCCGTTTCTAAGCTGATACCTCGAAAAGAAAGATATTCAAGCGCTGCTCGGTCTGTAAGTCTCTCCCCGCACTCCATGAAATACGCCTTATAATCCGCTTGCGCCTCCGCGCCCCCTGCTACGGGGGCGCTGGTGGGCGCTGGCTGCATTTTAACGGTTGCGGCGGTGTGATCGTCCACGGCAATATTAAAGCGCTCACAAAGGGCTGCAAACGCTTCCGGCATGGTTGCGCCGTGTTCCTGCTGGTAAAGGTCGATAAGATCGCCCCCAAAGCTGCACTTGAAGCACTTCAAATGCGTTGTGCCTGGTTTAACGGTGATCCCGTCCCCGGTGCTGCCGGTGCCGTTCCCGCACAAGGGGCAAATGTAAGTTCCGTGCTTTTTCGCCGGTCGCAGATATTCCGCATACCGGCTTTTAATTTCCTGCTTCGCCTGATCTCTCGTCATTTAATTTCCCCCCTCAAAAACGATCTTCCATACCCTTAACGCTTCGGCTATTTCTTCGTCTGTCATATTTTTGATTGCTGTTGCAACTGCCGCTTTGTCCCTTTTCGCTGCGGCTTCTGCGAGGCTTAGTGTTTTGCCCAGCAGTTCGCGGGGCATGGCTTGCAACTCCTGCTTTGCTCTCTCATTTAGCATCATTGCGCCCTCCCTGCTCTGCCGCCTGCTCCTGCAAGGTCATAATGAGCGCTTCATAAACAGTGCGGGTTGCGTTCATAAATCCCATGCAATACGCCTCGCTGCTGATCCACGCCATTTTCTTTATCGTTGGCCACTTTTTAAATGATCCCTCTGCGCCCTCTGCCTTTTCCATTGCTTCGGTGTTTTTCCCGATTTCCACCAGAAGATTATAGGATGCGTCCTCGTCCATCTGCGCTTTTACTCTTTCGTAAACTTTCAAAAGCTCGTCATCACTGGGGATTTCCAAATCAATAATTCCGTTAAAGTCGATTTTCATTTTGTTTTTTCCTTTCAGTTGTAAAAACGCCCTTATTGTGGTACACTGAAAGGGCAAGGGCTGCGCCGCTTTCGGTGTAGTCTGGTTGCGGGGGCGGTAGCGTGTTCACTTGCCGGTGTGCGCTGCCGTCCTCTTTTTGCGCGGATTTCTAATTAAGCGTATGTATCTAATCTCGGTTAGCCCTCCTTTCTTGCCTATAAAAAGGGATTTTCCGCAATATAAAATCGCCCTTTTTACATTGAGTTTATTATAGCACGCCGCCCCGCGTAGCGGAGCAGGCGGAGTGCTACTTAAATATTTTAGATATTTTAGTTATTTTAGGGATTTTCACCCCTTGAAAAGCCTTGTGCTGCAAGGGGTTGTAAAAATGTTTGCTGTCCGCTACCCCCCTTTTTGCTGTCCGCTACCCCCCTTTTTGCTGTCCGCTACCCCCCTTTTTCTGGCCTCTTTTCTTTCAAGGCGCTTTGTTTGGTCTGGGTATTCGCCCGTCCAAAAAACATGAATACGGGTTGCCGCAAATGTTTCGTAGTCCTGCATACTCAAATCATGTTCGGGCAACGGGGAACCGTTCTTCCCGCAATATTCCCACGAAAGAAAAGACGAAAGGGCGTTCATGTCGCGTTCAAAAGGTTCTATAATACGGCGCCCGAAAGCGCGGTCGGTGTCTTTGACCTCTGCATACTTCGGGAGATAGGGGCAGGCGGCTAAAAGAGTTTCTACGGAAATAATATCTTCGTTGGGCTTCCCTGCGTTCATGTTCTTATGCTCTGAAATTCTGCGGGCAAGGTAATAGCTGTTTGGGTTTTTTCGGTCGTCGAGGCGAAAAGCGTCTTTCGGGTAAGGCATAATTGTGCAGCGCATCAGATATGAATAGTAAGTGCTGCCAAAGCTGAAAAGAATATTTCCGCGCTTCACTACTCCAACGGCATCACATATACGCATCTTGAACCATCCGCCATCAGCTCCGCGCCGCTTCTCTGTAAACTCTAAGTCGGTGTTATACATGGTCAGTAAGTCGGCGTTTACTTGTTTGCGAGCTTCTTTTTTGTCGCTGATCCCGCGTAACTCCATGTATTCATCTAAAGGCAGCGTTACAAACGGGCTTTTTGCGCCGGTTTCCGTAAATTTTCGTGTCAATGCATCAAGCAGTTTGTGCGTAGAAGTCTTAAAACCTGCTATGCTTTGAAAGTCGCGCAAGGAAACTTTCAGATTGCCGCTTTTGATTGTAGCTATACCTGTGATCTCGTCCACCTTTGCACGGTCGCTGCGAATTTTAGAAAGGGCATTTGTAGCGCTACCTTGTCTTATAACGCCGAAAGCCCTTGAAAGTGTATCGACAATTTCTTTTTGCGCTGCGGCGTTTTGGGGCGGGAAAAGGCTTGCCTGTCCGTCGAGCTGGTCAGCATCTATGAGCGCGGAGAGTATCGCCGCCACGCTTTGCGGGGCGGTGCCGGTCATGTCGCCCAGGCTAAAGAGCAAAGCGCGCTTTATGCTGTCTTGATATTTGTTTGTTGTGGCTAAACATTCGGCGTTCCAAGCTTCCCGCGCCTCGGCGCTGGCCTCGTCCGCGAAATTGTATTCCGGTTCTTTCGCTTCAAGGGCTTTCATAGCCGATAAATAAGCCTGTATGTTCTCGCGGTCGGTGGCAGTTAGTTTTTCAGCCATGCCATGCCCTCCTTTCTCTTAAAGGCTTTCAAGGATCGCCTTTGCAGCGTCAAACGCTGCGCCGTTCTTCTCTCGTTCCTCTGCCACAAGGATATTTACAAACTGCGTCATGGTCTGGCCTTTCAGCTTTGACATGGTGCGTATATAGTCCATGTTGTCAGCGGTAAAGGCCATATTGATGCGGTCGAGCTTTGCGCCTTTCTGCCCCTGTGTTTTAAGGTCTGCAAGCGCCTTTTGTGCTGGTGTTGCTTCTTGCACTTCCTGTACTTCCTGCGCCGCTCCGATGATCGTACTATAAACCGGCTGCGCGGCTTCTGCTGCGGGTTTGAAACTCTTTCCCATATTCTTTATACCTCCAATTCGTTTAATAGGGCTTCATAGTCTTTCGCGGGGTTGCTGCGTGGTGCATAGTCAAAGAGATTTTCCCGCATGGTCTGCGCCTCTTTCACGGCTACGCCCTCGCGGATCGCCGTTGCAAGCATCGGTATTCCCAGCTCCGCGCATTTCTCCGCTATGGTGTCGCGCAGATCGCGGGCAAGGACGGTGCGGGGGCTGTACTTCGTCAATAGCGCCCCTCTGATCGTCAAGCCGGGGTTACAATACTGCTGCACTTGCTTTATCGTGTCTGCAAGCTGGTAAATGCTCTGCAAGGCGAAAGTGTCAGCCTGTAAGGGTATAATAACCTCGTGCGCTGCCGTCAGGCTATTTACAAGCAGCGTTCCCAATGTGGGCGGGGTGTCTATCACGATAAGGTCATATTCCTTTAGAGGCTTCAATGCTGCTTGCAAGAGAAAGTCGCGCCCCGCCCTGCTGGATAGTTCCGCATCAGCTCCGGCAAGCTGCAAGCTGGCGGGGATTATATCGGGCATACCGGGTATGTGCTGGATAAGCGGGGCGGCATCTGCGCCTTTCAAAAGGTCATAGCTGCCCTTTTTCGTGCCGTCTGCGCGGCAAATGGTCGTTAGGCTGCCTTGCGGGTCGAGGTCAACGCAAAGTGCGTTCTTGCCTCGTTTAATTGCCCCCTGCGCTATTGCTGCGGCTGTGCTGGTCTTTGCTACGCCGCCTTTTTGGTTTGATACGCTGACAATACGCATCGTGTATGCTCCTTTCAAGGCTCTTGTACTTCTTCCGCTTCTTCTACGGATACGCTATCAAAGCAAGCCCGCATCTGGTCGAGGACGCGGCAAACGGTCTGCGCGTCCAGTCCTGCGGCCTGCATAGCAAGGATTGCGTAGCCCTCGCAAGCGTTGTTGCTCCATTCTTCCATGCTTTATAAACCTCTCTTTCTTCAAGCGTTTTATATACTTTATACGCATCATGTGCAATTTTCTAATTAAGCGTATAAATGTAATTCTGATTAGCGCAAAGCCTTTAGAAACTCGCAGACTGCGCCCAATTTTGCGGGGTCAATGGTGGCTATAAGCTCTATTGCTTCCTGCCGCTGATCCTTGCCCGCCGCCGGGTTGAAAAAGTAGTTGTAAACTTGCTGTTCCGTGTTTCGTTCCTCGCGTTCTTCCGCGTGAACATAGATTTCCGTTGTAGACGGGTCGGCGTGGCGTTGGTGCTTCTGTGCAAGGTAGATATTGCCGGTTGCCTTATAAGCGCCTGTGCCGCTGGTGTGGCGCAGGCTGTGCGCCGTCAGGCGGTCGCTATCATATCCGGCACTTACAAGGGCTTCTTTAAGCATGGTGCTTATTGTGGTAGGCGCTATGCGCTTTCCCTTGCTGCGATTGCTGGTGCTGACGAAAAGCGGGCTTTTTGCTGTGGGGGTGTCCGTCCGGCTCTGCAAATAGTCTTGCAGCGCGGCCTTTACTTCGGGGATAAGCAAAACCGGCTGATCGTGTTCGCTGTGGCCTTTGCCCTGTAAGTAAAGAGAGGTGCGGTCGCCGGGTTTTTTTATGTCCTCGATATTGGCGCGGTTGATCTCGATTGTTCGCAGGCCGCAAGAGATGCAAAGAAGATACATAGCATATAGGCGCTTGCCGCTCTCTGTGCTGCGGTCGATATGATCCGCTATGATCTTCACGGCTTCGCGGTCGAGCGCGTCTTTTTTGTGGGTGTCGTGGTTGATCTTTACGCCGTGGATATTGTCGGCTATGTTCGGGTAAATGCCCTCCGCTGCCGTCCATTTGAAAAAGTGCTTGACGGCTCTAAGGTACTGCTGCTTTGTGCCGGCCTTTAGCTGCTCCGCGCCGCTGCGCCCAAAGTGTGCGCCGTTCAGATATTCTTTATAGGCGAGAATGTCCGCCCTCTCTGGTTGCGTTGTGCCGGTGGTGGTGATCCAGTTCGCAAACTGGCGCAGGCAAGTAACATACCCCTTTGTTGTGGTTGGCTCTCTGTCGGTGTACTCGATGAAACGCCGGAAAAGGTCGGCGCTGATCGCTGCGCGGCTTTGAAGCTGGCTATTATAGACGGTGATTTCCTGCATCGTGTGTGCCTCCTTTTGCGGTGTTGTCTTTGTCTTTCTCTTATAATAGCACATCTCCTCTTAACCGTCAAGCACTTTTTTAGCTTTATAAACTTCTTGTGCATTATATGCAAATAAAGGGGCGGGGACTGTTGCCCCCGCCCTATATATTGAGATTATGGCACTATTTACACACTCCCGCGCCCTGGTACTTTAGGGCGCTGCCTGCCGCTGTACTTCGGGCAGGACTTCGCAAAGGCTCAACGGAAAGGCGCTCCTGTGGCCTATGCTGCTGTCTGCCGGGGCTTTCTCCCGGCTGGTGGCCTTTGTATCACTCCCCAATCAAAAGGCCCAAAATGGGCCTTTTGATTTTCAAAAGTTTTCGACGATCTCGCCGGAAAGCTGCTCCCACTTCTCGCCCATGCTGAGCGTTACGCCGGGAGTAATGCGCCGGTTGCCGCTGTAGCCGCGCCCGCTGCAATAGTTGGCGACGGTCATCATACTGTCCCACGCTTTCAAGGTCGGTCCCGCGCCTTTGGCGCAATCCTGCGCGAGAACGGTTAAGGCAATCTTGTCTTTCCGGTCTCCGGCGCTGTCTGCTGCTTCCTTTGCATAGTGACCGATCAGCTTTAGCATGGTCGGGTTTCCGTCGTATCTGTCCGCAAAGCCGAAATAATCGTCCACCGTCAGAACGCCGGTTTTCATCAGCTCCACGGCGTTGCTGTCAATGGCGGAAGGGTCAGCAAGGTTGCTTGTCTGCACTTCCTTTTCCAATGCGCTGCGGAGTTCTGCGGCCTTTGCATCGAACGCCGCCCAAATGCGCGCGGTTTCCGTTCTCATCTTGTTTTCTGACTCTTGGAGCTGAAGCGTGGCAATCTGTTTCTTTACGGCATCTAAGCCCGCCGCGCTTGCGTTCTCCTTCGCTTTGGTCAGCTCGTTATATACGGCGGTATACTCGTCTCTCGCGGCACGGAAAGCCGCATCAAGGTTTCTTGCGTAGCTGTTGTACTTGCTCATTTCTTTGTTCCTTTCTGCTGCGGAAAAAGGCCGCAGCGCCTATTCTTATACATGGTGCAGGTATTGCCGCAAGTCAAATGTGCAGGGAAAGGGCAGCGCTTGCCCGCTGTTGCCGTTCCCGGCTTGCACTTGCCGCCTTTGAAAAAAGCACAATCGTCCTCTTTGCATTGCGGGTATAGGCCGCCCTGAAAGGGGCAATCTTTTCTTTGTGCGGGTGGCTCTTCCTGCATCTTCTTATAAATGACTGTTCCAATCGGCACTTCGCCCGCAGAGGTTACAAGGGTCGGCGCATATTCGATGCAGCCACGGCCAACTTCACGGTATCGCTTGCCGTGCGCGTCAATTAGGGGGTATTCCATCAAAATGTCCATGTGCTTCCTTTCAGTCCAAATTTGGACAGTTTTCATATCCGTTGCGGAATACGCTGTCGGCCTCATAGCTGACCTCAAAAAGCGGGGTATGGTAGCCGCTGCTGTCCTTTACAAGCTCGCGGTTTGCATCGTCCAGCGCATGAAACGCCGGAATGATCTGCTTTTCCCATGTCTGCCTTTCAATGGCCTTGAAGCAATGCGGGCAAGTGCGGGCATAGTCCCCATTTGTGACGCTTCGCCCGTATACTTCCCATGTGCCGCCGCAATAGTGGCACTTGATACGCATATAGCCCATGACTTTCTCCTTTCTTTAAGCGCTCTGCCCTCGCTTGCGGTATATTTCACGGTCTAACGCATAAGCGAGGCTGTCTATACTGTGGTTGTCCCTGTCGGGGAGAGAGGAAAGCATATTGCCGTCTTTGTCCCTCTCGTATTCGTAGTTTGCAAGCTCCCGCGCCGCGTTTGGTGTCCTTGCAGGATCAACCACAATGCGCCGGTGTTGCAGCCACTTGACACGATACGCCACGCATCCCGGCTCTTTGTGGCAAGCTCTGGCCTGCTTTAAGCCGTGGTCGCGTAGATCGGCTATGCTTTTCGGCTCTGCTGCATCGCAATAAATTTCGCTGTGATCTTGAAAGCACAAGCCGCTTACCAGGGAAAGGTAGCTGCTGCCTTTGGTGTCCCCCTCCACAAGTGGGGCGATTTCCTCCGCAAGCTGCCGGTTACTCATGCCGCGCTTGTAAATCTCGTTCAGAATGTAGATTGTCTCGTGCTTACGGTCATAGCTGCAACGGATAAAGCAAGCGGGGTCTGCCGCAAAACCAAAGTCAACGCCGGAAAAGAAGTATTGCATATTCTGTACTTCCTCGGTGGTGATCTCCCGCACTTCCAGCGCCGGGAATACCTCCGCTCCGGTGCCGGTCGCCTCGCCTAAGTATTCGTGCCGGTATGCCTGCTCATTGACGGCCTCCAGGCGTTCAGCCTCCGCTATGAAAGCCTCGCCTAACCATTCGGCGGGTATATCCTTATAGGTGGTGTGAAAGGTGATCCCCTGCGCGTCTGGCTCTGCAACAAACTGATTTGCCCAATTCGCCTTACTGATCGGCGGGTTGAAGCTGCGGAATACCTGCGGATTTGTCCCTTGCCCTCGCATGACCGATTGCAAAACATTCCGGGCAAAGTTTGCGCCGGGCAGCTCCGCAAATTCTTCAAGCCAAATAAAGCGGAATAGGCCGCGCCGGGGCTTGATAGATTTTAGCTTGCTTGCATCGTCCAGCCCTCGAAAAAGGATCTGTGCGCCGGTCGGTCTGTATTCGTACATCATCGGGGAAACGGTCGCTTTCCAGAGGTGGGAAACGCCCAGCATATCAATAGCCCATGCGATTTGAGAAAAAACGCTGTCGCGCATTGTCCCCGCCACTTTGCGAAACACAATAGCGTTGCTCTGGCCTGTGGGGTCGCTCTGTATGCCGTCCACGATCTCAAGCGATACAAAAGAGCTTTTGCAGCTCCCGCGCCCGCCCGGAAGATTGTAAAAACGGTGCCGCCCTGCTTTTATATCCTCGTGCAAGGGGAGATAGCACGGGGCTATAAATTCCTCTACGGTGGCGGTGGTGGTCATGCTATCCCGGCGCTGCTTCTCTGCCATTTCAAGGGCTGCTATGCGCTGTTCCAGCTTGTCCCGTGTTATCATTGCCGCATTTCCTCCAAAGCTGCAAGGCGCTCTGCGAGGTCGTTCTGATCGGTCAGGCGCACGGCATAATCAAGGGCGATTTTCGCGGCGTTTACTCTGGCGGCGGGGTTTATTTCCTCGTCCTCCATGACCGTTTGCAATGTGGATAATGCAGGCTCTAATAGCTGCTGCGCCCTGCGCGTTGCGTCCTGTACTACTCCGGCGAACGCTTCCCGGTATCGCTGGCAAAATTCGGGGTTTTCAAAATAGCGCCTCATGGTGCGGTCTGTGATCCCCGCTTTCTCTGCCGCCTCTAACTTCGTTTTCGAGGTCAAGAGCGCAGATAAGGCGCGTTCTTCATTGGGTGTCATTCGCTGCGCTCCTTTCCGATTTCTTCCGCTTTTTTCCGCTGGTAAAGCTCTATCCAGTTTTCAAGCGTCATGCAGACAAGCCACGAGGCGCGGTTTTTCCTCCAAAAGATAGCCGGTAAACCGTCCTTAAATTTGCCGCTGTCCCGCTGCGCCTGCTCGATCCACTCATAAAGGGCTTGCCTTTCCCCGCGCTTACACTCAATGTGTACGCCGTCAAGCCCTGTTAAATCTGGCGTACTGCCATAGCTCACGGCCTCGCCCGGTTGCACGGGGTAGCCGTAGCCTTGCAATAGGCGGCACAATTCAAGCTCCCCGGCGCGGCCTTTAGCTTGTGACCGTTTCCCGCTCGTTCTGCTCACCTGCTTTCTTTCGCTCACGCTCTGCCTTGCGCTCCCAGTATCGGGCATTGTTCGCCTTTACCTTTTCGGGGTTGGCGGCTCTCCACGCTTTGTAATATGCGCGGCGCTTCTCCGCGGCCTCGTTCGTCATGCTTCTTACGCTCCTTTCGCTTTATATTCTTGTTAAAGTTCTTAACCGTTGTAAACTTCTTATGCATATATTATATCAAACATTTGTTCTTTTGTCTACATCTATTTCTTTCTCTATTTTGAATTATCCGTATACGCTCAATTAGGGTTTTGGGGTCTTAGGGTGCGCCCTAACAAGCGGGTAAATATATCGAGTGTATATATTTTCCCTCTGCTTGCTATGTATCTTCGAGGCATAAAAAAAGCGCCCCCGGTAATTCGGGGACGCTCTGCGCCTATATTCACTTTCCGGCAATAGGAACAACGGCAAGGGTCTTTCCCAGCGGCGCTAAAATCTTCAAGATTGTATCGAGCTGCGGGCTTGTGCTGCCGGTTTCCATTCTTGCAATTACGGGTTGTTTTACTCCGCTCATTTTTTCAAGCTCTTTTTGAGTAATCCCCTTTTCCTGCCTTGCTTTAATCAGTTCCCCTATAAGGGCAACTCTCAAATTGCTTTCTGCGATTTCTTCCGGGGTGAAAAGTTCGGCTCTCACTTCGCCCCAACTGCTCCCGATTGCGCTATTCTTGTTCATCATCAAAGCCCCTTTCTATAAGGTCGGCAAGTTCTCTCTTTGCCTTGTCTATTTCCCGCGCTGGTGTTTTCTGCGTCTGCTTCATAAAATGATGGAGCAAAACAAAGCTGCCATTTACCCACGCAACAAACAATATTCGGTCGCGCAGGGGGCGCAGCTCCCATATATCGCCGTCAAGGTGCTTTATATACGGCTCTCCGGCTTGCGTCCCGTACTGGCTCAATACTTCGATATAGTCATTGATCTTATTTGCCTTTATGCGGCTGTCTTTGTCCTTTTTCCGCGATAGCTCCCGCAAATACTCTAATACCGGCTCTTTCCCGTTCCTATCTCTGTAAAAATGGATCTCGTGCAAGGGTATCTTTCCCCCTCTCTCTACTGGATATTATACGCGCCCCTTTTTCTCTTGTCAATAACTTTTAAGTTATTAAATGCGGTAAAGGAAAAGGGCGGGCGCATAGCGCCTGCCACTGCTCCTTACTGCAAAGCCATTATTTCGGCTTCTCTCTTTTTGTGCGCTCTGATCGCGGCTTGTATGCGCCTGCGGCTGTCCTCTGGCTCTGCGTCCAGCTCCGGCCTTGTCAGCATAGCGAGGCGGGCTTGTATGCCCTCTAACTCGATTTGCAATACCTCCGGCTGCATCAATGCCTTTCCGTACACCGTTACAAGGTCGGCGCGGCTCTGTGCTGCAAAGACGCTATCCCCGGTGATCCTGCCTATACAATCCACGGCAAGCAATAGCAGCTTTGCCGTTGGCTCTCCCGCCTGTATGCCTTTAAGAATAGAAGTTCTTGCGGCCTCGCTTTCCGCTATGGCTGCTTGTTTCTCTTTGCAGATAGCAAGCGCCCTTTCTTCGGCTTCTGTGCGCCGTTCCTGCTCTCGCAATAGCGGGGCTATGCTGATACGCTCCGCGCCCTCCTGCGCGTCCTGTGTGGCTTCCTGTGCCGTTTGCGCGGCATATTCCCATAAGTTCATACTGCCGCCCCCTTAAAAGCGCTTTGCGCCCGCTGCGTCCTCGCTTTCGGCCGGTCTAAACAAGTCAAACTGCGGGTAGTATTCAAAGCTGGCCTTGTAGCTGCTGATCCCGTAGCGGTTTTTAAGGCATACAAGCTCAACCTGTCGCGGCATTTCCTGCTTTGCCTCTCTGATCCTTTCGCGCTTCTCTATAATGCTTTTTTCTTTTGTAAATAGATCATCATTCAAGGCCGAAAGCTGCAAGCCCCACACTACATCGGCGGTATATTCAATGCCGCCGCTTTCTTTGAAGCTCTCAAAGTCAATGGGCGCAAGGTAATTGCTGCGGTTTACGCTGCTTACAAGAATTATTGGCAGGTCGAGGGCGCGGCTTATACGCTTTAGCTCCGTTACATTGTTGTCGGTCTGTTCTTTTACGGTCTGCCGCCCCTCTCCCTGCAAGATTTGCAGATAGTCCACGATAACAACGGGCTTTACTTCGTTGCGGCTCATATACCGGCGCACATACTCGCCTATAAAAGAAACTGTGCAAGCAAAGTTCCCCTCAATAACGCTCATGCGGTCTTGCACGGCCTCTGTGTACGCTCTGGCGGCATCCAGCGCCGCCGGGGTCAATCTGCCGCCCCGGATAGAAAGGCTTGTGCAGGCGGTGCTTATATCCCGCTGCGCGGTGATCCTCGCAAGGCTCTTGCTCACCATTTCAAGGCGGCTTTGCTCCATGCTGAAAAACAAGATATGTTCCCCCGCTGCCGCCATCTGATCCGCCACTTGATGAATGAATGTTGTTTTTCCCAAAGAGGAAATAGCGCCCAATACATACAAGCCGGGGTAAATGCCGCCCGCCTGCCGGTCGAGGTTTTCAAAGCCGGTTTTGCGGGTGGAGCTGCGCCGGAAATTCTCAATTTCCCCAGCCATCAAAGAGTTAATATAGGCGGTTACGCTGTCCGGCGTGGCGCTGGTGCTTCGCTGCGCGGCTTGTACTGCGTCAATAAAAGCCGCCCTGTTGCTTGTAAGGGCTTCGTTTGCGTCTTTATGCCCCCCTGTAATATCCACGCTCAAATGAGCTATATTAAGCCCCTGTAAGCCCTCTGCAAGCTCTCTGCCCGCTCTCCGCCCCGCTTCGTCATTGTCGGGGCAAAGCAGCAGCGTTGCCTTTGTGCCGTGTTCTTCGATATACTCAAGCAATTTGTGCGTGTTGCTGGTGCTTCCGGTCGCCACGGCCTCCCCGCCTGCCTCGATGATAGAAAGCGCGTCTATTTCCCCCTCCACGATAAACACGGGGGCATTTTCCGCGGCTCTCGTTAATGCAGCGGGGTTAAAGAGCTGCGCGGCTCCCTCTTTCATCTTTGCAAAGCGCTTCTCCTGCTCCGTCAGCTCCCGGCGCGTATCTCGCGCAAGGTAGCTGCTGCCGCTGGTCGGAATAATCAGCCGGGGGCTTGTCGGCGGGTTTTTGCCGTTCTTCACGGCCTGCGGACTTCTCCATGCAGGATCAAAGGCCAATCCATACTGCGCCGCCTATGTTGGGAATATCCTTACTCATCAATCTCTGTCTCGATTAAGTGGA
>OIEN01001218.1_pt1 | contig 12134 bp, 6 predicted proteins | sample 1581741 | NCBI WGS metagenome assembly OIEN01 (sample SAMN01760944, study PRJEB22395) | human gut metagenome | reverse complement strand
TTCCATCCTCGTTTTGTATTATATTTTATTCCATAGTAAAAACCTATCGATTATTATATGAATTACTATGTCTAAGCTCAATCAACAATTGAATTTATATAGATTTATTTCCTACTACTCTATAGTAAATACTAAATAACATCACGTGTACTACTTCATTATTTAAAACGGTATTTCTTACTATCTAACTTAAATTTAAAACTAATATACATTTTTACCTTTTGTGTTAAGTAAATGTACAGATTGTCTTTTGTTTTTGTGCCATTATATAAAAATATTCCTACCAATACGGCAGGAATGTATCTTATCATCCTATCAAAAAAAGTATCGGGTTTAACTTAATGACACTGCAAAATTTGACTCCTTCAGATTGTAAAACTATAGTTTTTTCCTATTTTAAGTTGTTGTGTAGCTTACAATAATTTGAGAAGATCGATTGGACTTTCAAATGTATATGTACCGTGTAATGGGGATGTGGAAACACTTCCTCATTTTACATAAAAAAAGAAATAGAAATTATCTACTTCTTTCTGTGTCCTGTACAAACATCATTAAGAATCCTATCAGTAGTAATGTTGAAGAAATCCAAATCGTTTTCATACCAAGGTAAAGAATACAAGAATATCCAACCGTAGCACCCAATGCAAATGTGATAATGATTCCAATGTAATGCAGCGCCTTTTTTAAAGATTCTTCATTCTTTGTTCTCATCCAATGAGAGAATGCGGAAACACCTGCTCTCATATTACCAATGCACATTGTACTTGCATATGGATAGCCATGTACGGAGCGGAATGCCTGTACCTGCATTGCACAAGAAAAAGATACAAGACAATTCGCATAAAGATTTCCGTTTTCATTGAAAAATCCTGATACAAATAAAGAAACGATTTCCAAGATTAAGATTGTTTGCCTCCAATGTAATTTTTTTGCTTCTTTATAGTATCCTTGGATTTGTTCCGCAACAAAAATGCCTAATGCAAATGACAGGAGAGGAAATACGTAACGGATAGCATCAGCATATTGTCCATCAGACAGTTTAGATGCCATTAAAACGATGTTTCCTGTTTGAGCATTCGCAAATACTTTATTTCTAGCGAAATAAGTATATGCATCTTGTAGACCACCAGAAAATGTGATGATCATAGCGAGTAGAAATGTTTCTGACATCTGTTTATTTTTCATACGTGAACTATTATAGTCACTATTTTTGATATGAAAAGAATAAATTTCTTTCAGAAAACATTTTAAAGCACGATGAATACTAGACTTATGTGATAAAATAGATACATGATAAAAAGATTTTATTATGGATTGATCAGTATGAAATATGCATTCTTTATGTTTGGGATTCCAATGCTGATATTTATAACTGCATTTATTGAAACAAGAAAAAAACTGGCTGTATTTCATACATTGATGTTCATATTTATTATATTGTTAGCTTGCGTGTTAGCTTTCTATTATAAAGATAAGCTGCATGTTTTAAAGCAATTGAAGCAAGTGAAAGATTTAGTAGAATATGAAAAGGGTGGTGTCGTTGATCGCTCATGGATTTTAGAAGATCGTATGCTTTGTGCAAAGGGATTAGATATTCGTGAAGTTAGAAGCAGCACCGTAAGTAAAGTAGTACTTCTAAATGAAGAAAAAGGAAAACAGGTATTAGAACTATCTGTAAAAGATGAAATTGTACCAATGACAACAATTTCAAAAGAAGAAGCACAAAGATTTGTGGCATATTTAAAAAGAAAAAATCCTTCCATTATTGTTGAAGGAATAGAAGCGAAAGGAAATGGTTCCCTGCAGGAATTAGGCGCAGGCGTACAGGTATAAAACATGGCAATGACAAATGCAGAACTGATGAAAGCTTTAATTCAGAAATTTATACAGGTGACATTGGACGATGGATCTGTTCATGCTGGATATATTGGAAATCCAGAAGATTTTCAAGGGGATTCATTACCAGCGCATATGGTATTAATTAATGGTTTAATGAGAGACAACATTGAAGTTGCCAGAGTGGTAGATGTGGAATTCCCAAAAAGAGAAGACACAACACAGATCCCAATTGTTGGATTTGAAGACAAGTAGATGGAAACATCTGCTTTTTTAATTGGAACTGCCTTGAATAAGGGTTACAATGGTCATGCGGTGAGGTATCTATGACATTTAAAGAACAAAAACGAATACAATATTTAAGACCATTTATGGTAGTGATTGCGGCAATTATTATGTCGCTGAACATAAAAATTATGGTAAGAAATGGTGGGCTGTATCCAGGCGGTGCAACGGGATTGACCATTCTTACACAGGCAATTCTTCAAAAGTTTTTCAACATTGAAATCAGCTATACATTTGTAAATGTATTCTGGAATGCATTACCTGTATATATCGGATTTAAATATATTGGTAAAAATTTTACATTGTTTTCTCTGTTTATGATTCTGTTAAACAGTGTACTTGTAGATATGATTCCAAAGTATACATTAACTTCAGATATTTTATTGATCAGTGTATTTGGTGGAATGTTGAATGGACTAGCGATATCTTTATGCTTGATGGTGGATACAACAACAGGAGGAACAGATTTTATCTCAATCTTTCTTTCATCTAGATATAATGTGGATGGATTTAACCTTGTTCTTGGATTGAATGCGGTAATCTTGATTACGGCAGGTGTCTTATTTGGATGGGATAAAGCATTGTATTCTATTATTTTCCAATATGTATCAACACAGACAATTCATTTGTTATATCGAAATTATGCACAGGTGACTTTGTTTATTATTTCAAATAAAGTAGATGAAATCTCTGAGATGATTCATGCTATTACACAACATGGTGCAACGATCATCAGAGGAGAAGGTTCTTACAAGAATGATGAAAGAAAGATGATCTATTCTGTAATTAATGAGAGTAGTGAAAAAGCAATTGTCAGCAACATTCTCGCAATTGATCCAAAAGCATTTGTGAATTGTGTGCGTACAAAAGAAATTCGTGGACATTTTAATCAAATGCCAAAAGACTAAAAAAAAGTGAAATTCACAATGTCATTAAGTTAAGAAAAATAAATTCTTAGTGATATTAATTGAAAATTCAAGAAAACAAATCTTTAGCGAAAGTTAACAGCTTTTCCATAAGATTTGTTTTTTAATTCCTGAAATCATTGATTTTCAGGCATGCTGAAAAGCCAGTAATCAAGGATGAAAAGACGGGTGTAACATTAGAAGAAGGTAAGGATTACGAAATCGTATATCCAGAAGATATCAAGAATGCCGGAGAAATCACTGGAGATGGATTCATCGAAGGTGAAGGTGCAACATTCAACGTTACAGGATCTATTACAGATGTAGGTTCTACTAACAACGCATTCACATATGCAATGAATGAAGGTACAAATGCTGATAACTATAACGTAACAGTTGTAGAAGGTACATTAACAGTATCTGAACAGCCAGTTGTTCCAACACCAGCTACACCAACAACTCCATCTAACAACACTCCAGCAAGAACAAATACCGTTCCAGCTAGAGTTGTAACAAACCCAACAACTACTACACCAGCTCCTGAAGCTACAGTTGAACCTGAAAAGGCAGAAACTACACCAGCTCCAACAGCTAAGCCAGAAAAGATTAAAGAAGAAGCAACTCCTCAGGCAACTCCAAAGGGCCATTGGGCATTAATCAACTTGATTGCCGCAATGTTAAGTGTTGTCTTAGCAGTCGTAGCATTACTTGCAAAACATGCTAAGGATGAAGACGAAGATGATGAAAATGAATCAACTCGTCATAGAAGATGGAAAGTCATCGCTACAATCGATGCAATCTTAGCAGTAGTAGTATTCATCCTCACTGAAAATCTTGCTCACGACATGGTGCTTGTAGAAAAGTGGACAGTATTGATGGTTCTATTCGGACTCATCAGTATCGTATCTACATACTTTGCTAGAAAGTGGCATGAAGAAGATGAAGACGAAGATGAAGAATCTTCACAGAATGCATAATTCAATCAATATGCTAAAAAGGAACTCAGAACTCAAAATCTGAGTTCTTTTTATATGCTTCAAACATTTGTTTTCAGAAAAATGTAAGTTTTCACTTACAAATTTTTACACAAATATTAATAAAACATTGTTTTATAACCCGACCATAACTTATAACCCATACAATTTATTTATCAACAGATGAGTCCGTTATAGTTCTTGAATCAAAAGAAAGGAGAAAATTATGAGAACCATAAACAAACTAACAAAACTCGTTTTATCATTTTTATTGGTTATAACATGTATTAACTTCTCTGTCGTTCAAGCAGAAGATGGTAGTGATGAAAACTATTCAGAGCCTACTGCAGTGGAAACGATTAGTGAAGAACCTGCTAGTGAACCTGAACAGGAAGTGATTCCAGAAGAACCTCCAGCAACAGAAGAAATAATTGTTGAAGAACCTGTTGCTGAAGAACCAGTGATTGAGGAAGCAGCTCCTGTCGAAGAGGAAAAGCAGGAAGAGGTAACTCCTGAAGTAATAGAAGAAGCTAAGGTTGAAGAAGAGAATAATACACCTGAGATTGAAGCTGAACCTGCTACACAGGAAGAAACAGTTGAAGAAGTAAAGGTTACAGTAGTGGTGAGTTATGTGGATGAAAGTGATCATCCGTTAACAGATCCGATTACTGGATCTTATCCAATTGAGTACAGACTTGATGAAAATGTTGATGCATTTAAGTCATTTGATGGATATGCTTTTGAAAAAATGATTGTAAATGATGATGCTAAAAACACTATTTCAAAAGATGATGTACAAAAGAATGGATTCAGAATTACAAAGGATATGACTTCTTTGAAACTTGTTTATCAGAAGATGAATTTAGAATCTAATGAAAACAAAGAAGTGATTCCTGAAGTGACTGAGGAAGCAGTTGAAGAAGCTGAACCTGAGTCGAACACGAATGAAACGGAACTCTCTGCATTTGATCAAACTGCATTTGCTGGAAAAGTTGGTGTTCATGCGTCTGCAGCTGAAGGTGTTTTACCTAAGGGTGCTAGATTGATTGTTGAACAAGTTAACAGAAAAGCAATACTTAACGCTGTAGAAAATACAGTATCAGATAATAACAAGGAAATGGATTCTGCTGTTGCATTAGATATCTCAATCGTAGATAAAGATGGTGTTGAAATTCAACCAAATGGTGTTGTAAATATTAGCTTTGAAAATGCAGCAGTAAGTGGTGATGAAATTAATGTTTACCACGTAACAGATGATGCGAGTGCAGTCACTGAGGTAGCTACAAATACTCAAAGTTTTGATGCAAATCACTTCTCTATTTATGTTATTACAGTTGAAAAAAATGTTCCATTAACAACATTTAACTTTGTTGATGTGAACGGACAAACCGTAAGTACACAGATTGTTAAAACGGGTGATACATTAATTACTCCAACAGCTCCAGATGTTGCTGGAAAAGCATTTGTTGGTTGGTATGATGGTGAAACAAAGTTTGAAGATTTCAATACAGCGTTGACAATCACTGAAACAACAACTCGTACAATTACAGCAAAATATGAAGATGCATTATATGTTTACTTCTATAATCCAGCTGGAACACAGATCATGCGTACAGAAAAAGTTGGAGATCATGAAGCACATGATTTTACAACTGTATCTTATGAAGTAGATTCAACTCATAAATTAGTTGGTTGGGCAGATGAAGCAAGTGGAACTACAAATATTGCAGATAAGATTTTTGTTCCAGAAGGAAGTATTTCTGTAAATGTATATGCGATTATTAAAGGAGGGTGTTGGGTAACTTTTGATTCAGATGGTGGAAGCGCAATTGATTCTCAATTCGTATTTGACAAAATCTTTCTAAATGATCAAACAACACCTACAAAGCCTGGTTATAGATTTGATGGTTGGTACAATGGAACAGAAAAAGTAGAGAATGATGCAATTATTAGTTCTCCAATGACGTTAACAGCACATTGGACACCAGAAAAAGTTAGCTATACAGTTATTCATTGGTGGGAAAATGCCGATGATAATGGATATTCATTCCATGAATCTCAAGAGTTACAAGGCTTGACTGGTGAATCGACAGCAGCTGTAGCTAAGTCTTATATAACAAGTGGTAAAAATATTCATGGTGAATCCGTTAAGGATAAAGTCTTTACAGCAACTTCAATCTCACAAAAGACAATCAAGGGTGATGGATCGACGATTGTAAATGTTTATTATAAGAGAAAAACGTATACAATGCATTTTAAAAAAAGATGGAACTCACGTACAGATTTATCAACAATCACAAAAAAATGGGGTCAAAGTATTTCAAAAAATGAATGGCCTACTTATTATGGGAATGGTAACTGGCAGATTTCAAGTAGTAGGTATCTAGCTTTTACGAGCTCAATGCCAATGAATGATTCCACATTATGTAGTACAAGTGGTGATTATACTTATAATGCATATTATTATGTACAAAAGGTTGATGGAAGCGGTTATGATCTACATCATACAGATACAATCAAAATGGATAGCAATCCAAAAATCGGAAATGAAGATTGTTATGCGATTGCAGGATTTGCATATTCTCATGGTGATCCTGGTGTAGGTGGTAGATACAAAGATGCAAAATTCTACTACACTCGTAATTCTTATAAAATCAGATTTATCAATAATGGTAAAGAAGATAAATCGGTAGAAAAGAAGTATGAACAAAGTATTTCAAGTGAAAACTATACTCCTACAAAACCTAGTTCACTTCCAGAATACTATGTATTTGATGGATGGTATGAAAACGGACTTTGTGAAGGTGAAGCATTTAACTTTACTGGTAAGAAGATGCCAGCTCAAAATGTTACGTTATACGCAAAGTGGACGGCTTCTGATGTTAAGTTAACTTATAACTTGAATAATCCTGAGGGTACATTAGTAAAGAAGACTGAAGATGTAGTTGCTGGTACAGTAGCTAGCACAGTATTACCAAGTATTCCAACAATCAATGAATATTCATTTGCGGGTTGGTATTATGCGGATGGTAATGGAAATATTACTTCTGAAGTATTCAATACAAATAACACAATTACCAGAGATACAAGTATCGTTGGTAAATGGTTGTATAAAGGTCAATTAACAGTTGTTTATAAGCCTGGTGCTGAGACTGGTGCAACTGTTCCTACAGATGATAAGGTTTATGCTGGTGGTGCAAGAGTCACTGTAGCTGGTAATGCAACGACTACTCCTACTTCAAATATGAAGTTCTTAGGTTGGAAATTAAATGGAAACGTTTATAAGCCTGGACAGTCATTTGAAGTAAACAAGGGCATTGCGAATAAGGATAATCAGATTATCTTAACGGCAACTTGGGGTAATGCAGAAACTTCAACAACATTGACTTATGATCCTGGTAATGGAATTGGTACAGCTACTACGAGAGTTGATGTCATGAATAATGCGGCAGTCGAAATTGAAGCTCATAATTCATTAGGATTTACGGCTCCAGTAGCAGAAGGTAAAGAATACTACTTTGCAGGTTGGGCTGATTCTAAAACAGGAAATGCAACTTATGCAGATGGACAAACAATCAATATTGATGCTAATGGTGAAAACGTTCTATATGCAGTTTGGGTTGAAAAGGCTGAAATCACATTGGTTGCGAATAGTGGTACACGTACTTATAACGGTGCTGAACAGTCAATTGAAGGTTTTGAATCAACTACAATGAATGGTTATACAGTATCTGGATTAACGGCAGTAACTAAGGGTACAAATGTTGGTGAATATACGAATACTGTATTTGATGGCACGGCTAAGGTTGAAAAAGATGGTGTTGATGTAACGGATAAAGTGGCTCTAAAGACTAGTGCTGGTAAGTTAGTTATTACGCCTAAATCAATCAATACGCAAGAGATTACGGTAACTAAACCTGCTGATTCTCAGTATGATGGTAATGAACACAAGAATAAACCAACTGTTAAAGATGGTGAAAAAGTGTTAGTAGAAGATACGGATTACACATTATCTTACAGTAAAGATGTAATCAATGTTGGTACGGTGGATGTAACTGTAAATGGTATTGGTAACTATACAGGTGAATTCAAGAAATCTTACAAGATTACGCCAAGAGAATATACAGTGACAACAGACAGTGCTGAAAAGCCTTATGATGGAACTGCATTAACAGCCGGTGGTAGAGTTAACAACTTAGTAGATGGCGAAACAGTTACATTGAAGATGACTGGTAGCCAGACTGAGGTTGGTTCTTCTAACAATACTTATAGTTTAACTTGGGATGGTTCTGCAAAAGAAAAGAACTATACGCATGGTACGGATTCAATTGGAACATTGACAGTTAAGAAACAGTCAATTGATCCAGGTACAGATCCAGAAAAACCAAACCCAGACTATACAGGTGCTAAGGTTAATAGTCCTAAGGATTTAGTATATGATGGTAAGGAACACAAGTGGTTTCCTACAGTAACAGATAAGGCTGATAAGAAATTAAAAGCTGGTACAGATTACACAGTGGAATATTCAACATCTGATTTCACAAATGTAACTGGAACAATCACAGTAACAATTACTGGTATCGGAAACTACACAGGAACAGTTGTAAGAACTTATGCAATCACTCCTGCTGAAGTAACCGCTACAGCAAACAATGCTAACAAAGTATATGGTGAAAATGATCCTGAACTGAAAGCTACAGTAACTGGAACGCTAAATAACGATACAGTGGATTATACAGTGACAAGAGATCTTGGTGAAGATGTTGGCAAATATGTAATCCATGTCACAGGTGATGAAGACCAGGGTAACTACCACGTAACATACACTGCTGGTGAATTTGAAATCACTAAATCTGGCGAACTGATACTGACAGCAGAACTGACAGGTGAAAGTGCAACTAAGGTTTATGATGGCAATCCATTGACAGGTGGAGCAACAGCAAATGTTAAGGAAGGTACAACAATTACTTACTCAACAGATGGTGGTGCAACATGGACAACAGAGGTTCCAAGTATCACAAATGTAGGTACATTAAATATCACAGCAAGAGCTGAAAATCCAAACTATGAACCAGCTGAAACAACTTACTCATTAACAGTTACTCATGCTACAGCTATAGTAACAGCTGAAAACAAGACAAAGGTATACGGGACAGCAGATCCTGAACTTACAGCAACAGTAAGTGGAACACTTGGAAATGATACAGTTGCATATACTCTAGCAAGAGAAGCAGGCGAAAACGCTGGTAAATATAAGATCACTGTAACAGGTGAAGAAAATCAGAGTAACTACAAAGTTACATATACTCCAGGCACCTTCGAAATCACACCTAAGACAATTGTTCCAGATGGACCAGAAACACCAGAAGAAAAGAAGACTGGTATTACAGTAACAGCTCCAGAAGGTTCTAAGTACGATGGTGAAGAACACAAGAACAAACCAACAGTTACAGATACAAAGACAGGCAAAACATTAACAGAAGGAACAGACTACACATTAACTTATTCTGAAGATGTAACAAATGCTGGAAAAGTAACAGTAACAGTAACTGGTATTGGTAACTACACTGGTGAATTTGATGTAACTTATGAAATCACAAAGAGAGATGTAGTATTAACAAGTGCTACAGATTCTAAGCCATACGATGGTACAGCATTAAGAAATGAAAATGTTGAAGTAACAGGTGATGGATTCGCTGCCGGTGAAGGTGCAACATTTGCAGTCACTGGAACAATTACGAATGTTGGTACTAAAGCTAATACATTTGGCTATGCATTAAATAAAAATACATTAGCTTCTAACTACAACATCTCAACAGAACTTGGTACTCTAACAATTACACCTAAATCAATCATTCCAGATGGACCAGAAACACCAGAAGATAAGAAGACTGGAATCACAGTTGAAAATCCTGGTGACGTTAAGTATGACGGTAAAGATCATGCTGAAAAGCCAGTAGTCAAGGATGAAAAGACAGGCGTAACATTAGAAGAAGGTAAGGATTACGAAATCGTATATCCAGATGACATTAAGAATGCTGGAGAAATCACAGCTACTGTAGTAGGTAAGGGTGATTATGAAGGTTCATTCGAAATCAAGTACAACATTACAAAGAGAGACGTAACATTCACAAGTGCTACTGACTCTAAGCAGTATGATGGAAATGCATTAACAAATGGTAATGTAGAAATCACTGGAGATGGATTCATCGAAGGTGAAGGTGCAGAATATAAGGTAACTGGAACTCAGACTCAGGTTGGAAATAGTGCGAATGAATTCGAATATACATTGAATGAAAACACTTTAGCTTCTAACTACGATATTACTAAGGTTGTTGGAACATTAACGGTTACGGCAGCACCTGCTCCAGAAACTCCAGAAAAACCAAAACCAGAAGTAAAGAAATCAGTAGATACATCTGATGATAACAATATCGTATTCTACGGAAATGCATTCTTCATGGCAATGATTACACTTGCAGGAATCATTGTATTAAGAAAAAAATCAAGTTAATTGCTTGAAAAATGATGTTCTTGAATTAGAAAATTCAAAATAAAGAAAAAAGATAAGAATTGAAGTCATTTGATTTCGTTCTTATCTTTTTCGTATGTTGGGCATGTTGCTTAACTAGAAGATTATGTTTTTGGAGCGATGAGTGAAAAGTGATAAAATGAATTTGCAAAAATCAACGGATGTGAAATATATACGTTTAGTGATATAATTTTCATATAAACAGACACTGGTTAAATAAATAGGCAGTGACGAATTTTAAAATAAAAATATTTAATACATAGAAACAAATTTGATGTTTTTACCACAAAGTTTAAAAAAAATAGTACGTAAAGAACAAATGATTTGCATGCAAGGATTCATTTAAATTTGATAAGCAAATAGAAGAATGTATTTTTATTCCATGATATAGACATCAGATTAAATGAAATATTGCAGATAAAATGCTTTGAATAACAAAGCGTGAGGATGATTTATGAGAAAAAGAAAATATCAATTCAGAATGTTTGGAGGTTTATATTTAACGACAGACGGAAAAACGATTCCAATCAGCAGTCTTGTTGGAAAGCAATTAATTGCGTTGTTGACATATTTAATCTGTAACTATAAACAATCAGTATCAAAGGAAAAAATCATTGATATTTTCTGGCCTGATAGTGAAAATCCTTCAAATGCTTTAAAGTTTGCAATTCATCGTTTGAGAAAAGCATTGGGAAATGTAGTTGGTTTACCTGATGTTGAAATGATAGTTACTACAGCAAATGGATATCAGTTTAATCCAGCAATCAGTGTGGAATTAGATACAGAAGTATTTAAAAAAACTGTTTTAGAAGCAAATAGTGAGGAAAACTTCGAATTGTATCGTAAAGCGGTTGATCTATATTATGGCGATTTTCTAGAAGGGGTAGATATTGAATGGGTTCTTACAGATCGAGGTTATTATCGTTCTATCTTTGTTCAAATTTGTAATACATTAGCTGGAAGATATTTACAAGAAAGTAAAATTGAAGAAGCAGTGGATATTTGTGAAAGAGGATTGGATGCAGATGAACTAGATGAAACTTTGATTCATACATATTTGATTTCTTTATTGAAAGCAAAGAGATACAATTTTGCAAAATCCTACTTTGATGCAATTAAAAAAATCTATAAAAAGAAGGTTGGTGTTCCATTTGAATCTTTAGCACAGGGACAATCTTTTAGTCAACTTGTTGCTAGAATAGCAATCGAAGGTGATGAACAAACAATTGCGAATACAATTGAAAGTGCAATGTTACCAAATTCATCATCTATTGCTCCAATGATTGTTGATAATGATGTGTTTAATGAGCTGTGTATTTATACAATGAGAAATGCAGAAAGATATCATACAAAGGACTATGTTGTTACAGTTCGTATAGAAGCTGCCAGAGAAAAAAGAAAAAGAATCATGATGCAATTATTGAATATTCTCAAAGTTTCTTTAAGAAAAACTGATGTTGTAACAAGAGCAGGAGATAGTGAAATTTGTTTGCTTGTGCGATTATCAGATGAATCTGATGTAAAAATTTTATATAGCAGAATAGATAGTAGATTATCTGAAAGCGTTGGAGAAGCAAACTACACATTGACATATGCAATCAA
>OIEN01001217.1_pt1 | contig 12144 bp, 10 predicted proteins | sample 1581741 | NCBI WGS metagenome assembly OIEN01 (sample SAMN01760944, study PRJEB22395) | human gut metagenome | reverse complement strand
CTCGGTCTGGATGATGGTGCGCATCGGGCCCATGCAGATGGCCGAAGCCAAACCGTTCACCACATCAATCAGCAAATACGCCAGCAGCTTGTGGACCACGCCAAGACCAACGACGGAGACGCCCACCAGAGTGATGCCGAAGGCGACCACGCGCATGTTGTTGCGGACGATGATGACGCCGAATCACCGATCATCCTTTGGGAACAACGCGTCGAAGGCATGTTCCATCACGGACTTACGGCGGATCACACCGACGAGTCTGCCATCACCATCCACCACCGGCAGTTTCTTGAACTGCTTCTTGGCGAGGATTCGGGCCACCTCTCCAACATGCTGGTCGGGCGTGGCGGCAACGACCTTACGCGTGGCGATGTCCATCACCTTCTTGCCGGAGAGCGCCTGCACCTTGGAGGCCACGGTTTCGTCGTCGAACACCACCATCGTCGAACCAGTGCCGGTGGAAACCGTACGGGATTCATAGGTGGCAATCGATTTCATGACATCGCCGTCGCTGACGAAGCCGACGAGCCTGCCATCGCCGTTCACCACGGGAAGGCTGGAAACGTTGAGGCGGATGAACTCGCGCACCACATGCGTGATGTCATCGCTGTCCAGGCAGCTGTAGGGATGATCGTCCATGATCCCACTGATGGACTGTTCCTGGGTCTGCTTGAACAGGGAGGAGGCAGGGGCCACGTATGCGCCGGCGTAGTGATGCTCGGCGGGCTGGCCTTCAGTGGTTTCGGCCGCGACTTCGGCGGAGGCTTGCGCCTCGTAGGCCTTGGCGTTGCGTGCGGCCTTCTCCTTGGCACGACTGGTGACGGTGAAGATGCAGATGATCAGGGCGACCAGCGAGATGGCGGCGCACAGCAGGTAGGAGAACGCGATGCCGCTGGCCGTGGCGGACTTCACACCCTGGGACATGTGCGAGGCGGTCACGGATGTTTCTGCGGTAACCAGAAGCGAGGTCGCAATGGCTGCCGCGATCTGGCGGCCGGTGTTGGCGATGGCGTTGCCATGGGCGATCATGTCGTTCGGCAAAGCGTTGACGCCCCAAGTGTTGATCGGCATGTTGGCGATAGCCTGACCGGATGCCTGCAATGCGCAGAACACGGCGACAAACAGCACTGATGTCCTGGTGTTGATGGTGCCGAGAAGACCAAGAGAGATGGTCATGAGCGCAAGGCCGCCGATGCCCACGCCGCGCGGGCCGAATTTGTCGAATGCGGCACCGGCGACCGGACTCAGGATGATGCCGACCGCCGCGGCGGGCAGCATGACCATGCCGGTGACGGTGGCGGATTGGCCGAGCACATTCTGGATGAAGATAGGCAACGTCACGTTGGTTGCGGCGACTGCGGCGTTGATCAGAGTGACCAGAATCGCGGAGTTGCGGAAGTTGCGGGTGGCAAGGGTGTCAACGCGCAACAATGGCTCATCGAGCTTGACTTGCTTGTATACGAATGCGACGAAGGCCACAAGACCAACGACGATTGAGGTAATGACGACCGGACTGGCCCATCCCATCGTGGAAGCGGACGAGAAGCCATAGAGCAGGCCACCGAACGCGATGGTCGAAAGGATCACGGACAGGACGTTGAGCTTTGGGTTCTTCAACTCGCTGACGTTCTTGAGCATCATCGTGCCTCCGACAAGGATGACCAGTGCCACGACTGCGATGCCAATGAACATCGGGCGCCATCCGAAACCGTCAATCACCAGACCACCGACAACCGGGCCGATAGCCGGGCCGGCGGCCATGACGATACCGGCCATGCCCATGGCGGTGCCGCGCTTATCCGGCGGATAGACGAGCATCGGCACTACGGCGACCAATGGCAACAGCACGCCGGAGCCGGCGGATTGCAGTATGCGTCCGACGAGCAACAGCACGAAATTCGGCGCGACGGCACACAGCAGTGTGCCGACCATGAAAGTGGCAAGGGCTCCGGCGAAGAGCTTTCGGGTGGAGAATTTATCAATCAGATAGCCTGAAATCGGCACCATGATGCCCGAGACCAGCATGTAGACGCTGGTCACCCACTGCACGGTGCCGGTGGTGATATTGAAATCACGCATCAGTGCCGGCAAGGCCGGTGACATGACGGTCTGGTTGAGCAGCGCGATGAACGAGCCGACGACGATCACGCCCACGACGATGAATCGGGCGTGCGAATCAATAGGCTTTACGGAACTGGCGGCGGACCCGAATTCCGCGGTTTTCTGTGAGGTCACAGCATTTCCTTCTGTTGGTAACGGCATGTGTGGGCGATCCGGCCCCATACTTGTGTCAAGACGCGGGGACACCGATGAGTCCGGGGTAAAGGAAAAGCCGCCATCCGTTCCGCATTCATATACGGCAAACGATTCGCGGCTTTGCGTAAGTTGATGGCTATGGTGAGCGATTCATGCGACGTCGATTGCGGATGGGCCATCGGTACATCCCGGCATAAGGCGTGTCCCCGCTACACCAGCATCGAGAATAGGGCCATTTGTGGATTGGCAAACAGAACATTGCCGACGAACGACCCACGACAGGCGCGTGCGATGAACATCGCGTAGCGATACAGGTTCATGGCATCTCCTTGATGAGTCTTCGTACGGCAGGCATCGAGAAGCCTATCATCATTCAGATCGACGGTGAAACCCACGCATGCCTGACAATACACAAAATCTTCACAAGAGGATTGGGCTTACGCATACGCTCCGCATGAATAACGGTCCGGGTATGAATCAGGGGCGAGCTAAGGGTTGCGTCTCGTGTTTCCGTCATGATTTCTGGCAAAATAGTGAAGCTGAACATGCGCGGAATCGACCGGAATCGGAAAGGGACTAATCATGCGAGTTCTCGGCAATATCCTGTGGATCATTCTTGGTGGATTGGCCATCGCAATCGGATGGGCATTGGTGGGACTGATTCTGTGCATCTCCATCATCGGCATCCCGTTCGGCATTCAAGCGTTCAAGATGGCGGGACTCACCCTGACGCCGTTTGGCAAAACCGTGCAATACGGCGGCGGAGTCGGCTCTGCCTTGGCCAACATCCTGTGGGTGGTGATGGTCGGCTGGTGGATGGCACTCGGCTATCTGGGTGCAGGCGTGCTCAACTGCATCACCATCATCGGCATTCCGTTCGGCATCCAGTCGTTCAAAATGGCCAAGCTTGCGCTCTGGCCGTTCGGCGCACAGATCTACAGTTTGTGAATTACTCGAAATCACATACCTACAAAACCAAAGATTGTTGCTGTACCAACGTCTAGTCGTTGGTACAGCAATTACGGCAACATCTCCCCTTACAGGAAGAAGTCGTCAATCTCTGCTTCATTGTGCAATATCTCGGTTTCAGAGACACCAATGAATCTTGCCAAATCAACAGATGCGGCGAAACGTAGCTGTATATTTAAATCAAGATTGAATGCATAAGTCTGCAGCTCCCCTAGTTTCCGGTATTTATCGAGAAGAGTTTCCAATATTTGCGCGTATTGCACGTCGAGATTCGCGACGAACAAGTCCGCTTTGCGCTGATATTCAGCGATGATTGCCCGCTCTCTTGCACTCAATATGTTCTTGCCAAGACCAAGCACATTCGAAGCGACAATTGACCCGATAAGCGCGCCCACAACGGGAACAGGAATAAGCGTCTGACCAATCGCCGCTCCTACCGCCGCGCCGGTAGCATCAAGGGCATTGATAGTTACCAAGCTCAAGAAACCGTCATCATCAATCTCTCCGGAACGGAATTTCATGACAGCATCTATGAGTCCAAAAGTTCCGGACGCTATCGCCCCTGCGCTCGGAGCCGAAAGATGACAGACATTGGTCAATCCATAAATTGCATAGCCCGAAAACCCGCCTTTGAAGGCACCCTCTGCTGTCTTGACGCCTCCTTCCTTCCAATCCTCAGCGGTAAACTGCCATATTTCCTTGCCTTCTTCGTGCTTTTGATACACGAAAATGCCGAAGTTCAATCCACCTTGGATAGCAGCACCCACCCCGGCAGCTTTGTTAGCCTCGCCTAGATTCGGCTGAGCTTTGTGATATGCAGCAGCCTTATCCGTATTGGCCTTATTGGAGATTTCGCTCTTTTGCTCGGATGTCTGCCGTTTAATATTGTCGGTTTCTTCAGTAAAAGTCCGGTCAATCGCTTCTCTTTGGACCTGATCATATTTCAATACCGATGATTGCATCCATTTGTCCCAGGACAGTCCCCGGATGTTACTTTCCTCTTCGATAATCTGCTTAATTTTCTGCACTTGGTTACTGGTTAGCGGTTGTCCGTTGAGAAAGACTTCTTTATCGCCATGCATGACCGCACGAAAAACGTCCATGTGGTCCTTTGAAAACATCATATCCATAGAACGGTATTCCGCAGATGTCTTCAGCTCGTTCATTAGGTTCGCATAGAACTTTACCTGCACTGGCTTGCCGTTAATCAACAAATCAGCAGGACCATTATTATTAAGCGTAATTGTTGATTTTTCCAACCCTTCAAATGCTCGTCTGGCGTTAGCGATTCCCGTCTGCGCGAATTCAGCGATAAATCCATGCATACCATTTTCACCACCACGCCCACTGTTGACAATGTTCATGACATTTTGATTCGCTAAATCAAGGTTCCTTAGCGCATTAGCTTGTCGCTCGGCGAGATCTTTCAGCTGACCTGTTTCATTATTAAGAATCTGTCTCAATGTGTCCATCAGAGTAGACACACGTAGCTGATTCAAATAATCAATATACGCGGCAATGCCCTGAGCAACATTGTTATCGATGGCGTGCTTGTCAGCAGTATTCTTGTCAGTCATCGAGTTCCAGTTCCTTGTTAATCATTTGCGCTAAGGTGAGCGTCATATTGACCAGTAATCCCGCCTGCATTTTCTCTTCGTGGGAGAACTGGCTGTAATCGGCGCCTGTCACCGCAGCATTCGCACGCTGTACACCATCTATCTGAGTTTGCGTTGCCTCAGTCAATGCCGCGACTTCGGCATTCTTCACATTGAATTTGCGAATTAATACTTCCACATTCTGGCGCTCAAGCAAAAGCTTGTCAGCAGTTTCTTTGTTTTTATGATTCGCATAAATACCAGAACCAATTGCCGCAGCGCCCGCCACGCCAGCGATGGTCCATCCAACCGGACCAGCCAAGCCCAGGAACGCGGTTCCGGCTGACATGCCACCGCCACCTGCAGCCAATGCACCGCCACCAAGCCAAGCCAGAGCAGCACTATTTGCTGCAGCTCCGGATAATGCAGAAATGGCAGTACCGGTCGAAGCTACACCGAAGGTGGTGGCCACACCCATTGCAGCCGTAGGTCCCATGGTTGCTACTGCGATTCCCAAAGCACTGAGGGTGGCTCCTGCTCCAGACCCTCCTTCAGCTGCTTTTGCTTGCTTTTCTGCCTCCTTAATCTCATCCTCTTTATTCTCGAACGTCGTTACTTCGGTATTGATCTTATGCAGTTCAACGGCAAATTCTTTTGGCGTATTAGCCAATTGATTGATATGTTGTTCAACATACTTGACATGCACAATAGCGATTTTTCTCAAGTCATACAGCGCTTGCGTACTTTTAGCTAAATCATCCGCTACGTTTTCATAGCGTTCTACGGCATTGTTGTAATCCTCAACAGCCTTAGCTCTTAGTTTGGAATTAAACAAATCGACCTTATCGGCACTATCCTTGACGTTTTTAGCGATTGAGACGGTACCCTTTGCCATGCTGTCAGCCGCTTTGCTTACTTCGCCACTTGCGACGGCCGCAGACTGTGCCACGCTCCCTGCAACAGCTGCCGTCATTTTGCCCGCATCGCCGGCAAGCTTACCCGCATCGTTGGCGATCTTACCTGCCCCTTTGGCAACATCTTTCGTGATTTTTCCCGCTGTGTCACCGATATTTCCGGCTATTTTACCGGCTTGTTTGGTGAAATCATTAAGACCTTTGCCCAAATTATCGAACATGTTGCCCATGGTTGTTGCTCCCCTTTTCACGCACCTGCCATGATGTCCGTCATCGACGGCAAGTGCTTCGTTGCACTTATAGGCCAAGTGTACTCATAATTACGTAGCTGCGGTACATGACCATACATGCACACTGCGTAGTTTGACGGATTCGCGAAGAAGCCCCCATGAATGACCAAAACGTAACTTGCTTACACACACCGTGATTTGACGGATTTGGACGTAAGACCTTATGGTGTGCACACCATGATTCAACGTATCGCATTCAGCAGCAACGGCGTGAACGAACACGCCAAGCGCCAGCAGACGAACCTGCCGGCGATGCTCGAATGCGCCTTCAAACAGGGTTTGCGTACTGCTCAGTTCCAACCAATAACCGGAAACAAGCGCAGCCTGCTCGCTGCCATACAAATCTGATCAGTACACCTCTCATTGGCGCATAGCTGAATCATTGCCGGTGATATCGAGCCGGCTCGTTCGCACCATGCCTCATAAACGCACCTGTACGAGCATGTGTTCTTGGCATCGCCGCAACTCAATGCACCGCAGCAAAACCCATTGCATACCATCACATATTCAGAAAGAACAACAGATCATGAAGTATTTCACTACTGACACGCATTTCGGGCATCCGCTGGTCAGCGTGCTGCGCGGATTCACCACGTTCGACCCTGGGCACACACAGTATGACGCTCTCCTCTCCTCGCAGGGACGCAAGGCCGCCGAGGATTGGGTGAAGGGCGTGGTGCTTGACGATTCCCGGCTCAATTTCCGCAAGGCCGCAGACACCGATGCGCACGATGAAGCAATCGTGGCCAATATCAATCGGATTGTCGGCGAGGACGACGAGCTGTGGATTTTGGGCGATATCGGATACCGAACATCGGTCCGGCATCTGAAGAGCTGCCTGCGTCAGCTGCGCTGCAGGCATCTGCACGCGGTTATCGGCAATCACGATGACTGGTGGCTGGACGATGCACCCGCGCGAGATCTGTTCGAATCGATTGAGCCGAACAGCACGGCGGAGCTGACCGGTCTCGGAATTGGCCGCCCGCAGGCGACGGAGACCGTCAATCTATCGCATTTCCCCTACCGTGAGGATCTTGCCTATGGCTGGCCGGATGATGCCGTACGTTTCCGCGATCAGGCATTGCCGTTCGACGGACATCGTCTGCTGTATGGTCACACGCACCAGCTGTCTCCGGAGGGCGCACGCCACGAAGCCCTCAACGTTGGACTGGACGCATGGAATCTGCAACCGGTAAGCGAAACACAGATTGCCGACTGGTTCCATGCACACGCGACCGATTCAACGCACGTATCACCGCTGGATATGCCCGACTCCCCCGGGCCGGCGCCCATTGACTCCGCCGCACAGCAGGAACCAGGCGGCTCGGTTTCGGCAGCCGAATCATAATACAAGCAATATTGGGGCGAGCAGAACCTTATGCCATCGCTGGCACCTGTCTCGCCCCACAGCACAACGAAAGGAGCTTGGCTATGGCAAAGCTCATTATTCTGCGAGGACTGCCCGCTTCGGGCAAGTCCACGTGGGCACGCTCATGGTGTGAGGACCCCGCCAACACGTGGCCGCATTGCGTGATTTCTCTCGATGACATTCGGCTCATGATCGCCGGCTCGGCACAGGTCCGAAACCGACTGCAATCCGAGCACGGCAAGCGATTCAATGACATGGTGGTTGCCATGGGACGGCACATGATTGCCGACGCATTGGATGCGGGGTGGGATGTGGTGGCGGATGCGCAACACGCTAATCCCCGGTATGCAGCCGAACTGGCGCTACTCGCTCAACGTCATGGCGCACTGTGGGAAACGAGGGATTTTGACGTTCCTCTAGACGAATTGTTGCGTCGCAATGCGGCGCGTGATACCGCTGACCGTGTTCCGGAAGATTACATTCGTTCGTCCTGGAAGCATTTTCACACCGCGATGTTCCGCCCGTTGGAACCGGGCGATCCGAATGGAAACCTGTTGGAGCGTATGCGCGCGGACCCTTACGTTCGGGTTATTCCGGTGCGCGGCGAAACAGACGTGTATGCGTGCAATTTCACTGCAGAGGCATTTCGTGAACATCGGTGGACGGATCGCACCATCAATGCGCGAGGGCTTTTTGTCGGCGGCAACGGTCAGGTGGTGCAACGCGGGTTCGAGAAGTTCTTTGCTGTGGACGAGACGGAGGAGACATCGTTCGCCCAAGTCGTCAATCACGCTCAAGAACATCCAGAGTCGTTGCCCGTGCGCGTTGAGCGCAAGGAGAACGGATTTCTCGGGCTCGTGGGCGCGGCGGGAACTCCTGGATTGTTCCGCTTCTGGTCGAAGTCGGGGCAAACGGATTATTCCGCGCTTATCGAGCGCCTGTTTCCTTCAGATTCAGCGGTACGTGCCGAATTGTGGCGTATGTTGCATGAGTGGAATGTCACGGCGGCGTTTGAAGTCATCGATCGCGAGTCCGACCGGCACATCGTTGGATACGAATCATCCGGGCTGCGCTTGCTGCATCTGATTCGTAATGCCGAATCGTTCTCCATCGATGCCGCTCACGAGGAAACGTTCACTCTTGCCGGCGGCTTCGTGCGGCCGGAAACGGTGGCGATCCGCCATTCGCCGGAAGAAGTCGCCCAGGCAATCGGCGAAGCCAAGGCAAGCCCGCGTGAAGGCGTGGTGCTATATTTTGCCGACGGTTGGATGGTGAAGGTGAAGTCAGACCGGTACAAGTTGGTCAAGGCGATGCGCCCTCTTATGCAACGCGTGCTGCTGCGTGGTCGTTCCTTCAACAAGTCCGGCGACATTGCCGATTTGGCTCGCCGTATCATCGATTACGCACACGAACACCACATCGACCTGGCCTACGAGCGGCAGGCATTCGGCGAGCGCGATATCGATATGACCAAGGTCAACGACATCGTGGACCACGTGCGGTAACTGCTGAGTTCTAGCGCAATATCTTCTGACCAACGTATGTATCACGAAAGCATGTGTCGTGAAAGCATGTATTGCGCTAGAACCAAATCATTCTCGTTGAGGCCGGATAATGAATCTCTATGCTTTGAACATGACGCACCATATGCCGGCATTTCCTTGCGCGAACAACTGTTCATTACGAACATTGTACTGATGCCGTTACAGAACAGAAGAGGGTGCTGTCCTACTTTGCTGACGACGTTGCATTGAAGCTCGACTCATGCCATGTGTTCTACACTCCGAACGTGGGGATCCGAGGCGTATCCAGCTACGAGCACAGCTTCGATTTCCTGTTCCAGCGTAGCGCCAACCATCCGACCCGGTTCTGCCAGGCACCGAACCGATTCGACAAGGACGCCGTGAAAGACATCATGTTCGGTTGGGATGACACGAAGAAGGATCCCAAGCGCAGGGATTCCCGGCTGATAGTCATCGGCGACGACCGGCAGACGCCGTTGCAGCGCGGCGCGCTCACCGCGTTCCGCAACTACGGTGTGACCGTTATCCCCTACTCCAAATTGGAAGAGCGGGCTCCCGTGGAACTCGCCGCGTAGCTTCCGAGCCATATAAGGACTCATCCCGACGACTCACCGCGAGCACCGGGATGAGTCCTTGGTTCTTGTGTTTCGCTATATGATCTTGTGTTTCGCTATATGATTGAGTCATGTCGGACGACAATGTCCGGCACGAAGAGAGACCCATCATGAAAAAGGCAATCGCACTGCTTGTTGCGGCGATGTTGCTTACCGGCCTGTCCGCTTGCGGGGGAAGCACTACGGCCGATGGGCCGGCCAAATCCGATGGCACGTCAAAGACCGAGACCAATAAGGAAGAACCCAAACCCCAGCCGGCCGATCTGACCGGCACATGGAAGCAGACCAATTCCAACGACCCGAGCTCATACATGGAAGCTACCATCAGCGGCGACACCATCGAGGTCAACTGGATCGGCACCGACACCAAGAGCCTCTACTGGAAGGGCACCTATCAGGCACCGGCCGCAGCCGGCGATTGGAAATGGACCAGCCAGGGCGACACCGAGACCATGGCCAGCGCGCTCCTCGCCTCGCAGGATGCCACCAAGGACTTCACCTACAGTGAGGCGGACGGCGTGAGCTGGGAGACCACCGCGCTCGGTACCACCATCACCGTCAAGACGGTCAAGCAATAAATCCCGTGTCGGGCGGATCAAGCCCTAAACACGAAACCGCCCCGGTCACTCTGCGAGCGCCGGGGCGATTCTGTTCCTGGATAAGGGTTATTTGATTCCGTTGGCCTTCATGTAGGCTTTCATGGTTTCGTAGCATTGTGCGGTTTGGAGTGCGTCGTCTGCCGCGCGATGGCTTTCCGTTTGTGCGATGCCGAATCGGCGGATGATGTCGACAAGGCGGTGTTTCGGCTCTTCTGGGTAGAGGGCGCGGTCCAGTGGCAGGGTGTCGATGGTTTTGTTGCCGATGTGTCTCATGCCGAGTCTGGTGGTGTTGGCGAGGAGGAAGGCGGCGTCGAATTCGTTGATGTTGTGGCCGATGAGGGTGTCGTTCCCTATGAATCTGATGAAGTCCGGGAGCACTTGGTCTACGGTCGGCTGGTTGCGCAGATCGGCGTCGGTGAGTCCATTGAGACGTGTGATCTCCTCGGGCAGCGGACGTTGTGGGTTGATGAGCTGGCTGTACCGTTTGACCGGTCGGCCGTTCCTGACGCGGATGGCCCCGATCTCCACGATCCTGTCATCGCTTGGCGAGAACCCGGTGGTCTCCAAGTCTATGGAGGTGTAGTTGTCCACCATGAGGTCTTTGGCCTTGACTGGCTTGGACTTCATCTTCGTGACGCTCTTCGGCTTCTTCTTGAATCGCGCCTCCGGGTCGACTTTCCTTGCCGCCATGGCGAATCCGACGGCGAGCGCCACGAGGGCGATGATGGTGACGATGGTGAGAGGCAGACCGCTGTCGCGGTTGTCGTCGAATGGTGCGTAGATGGCGCTTGCGGCGAACAGCGCCGCGAGGATCCAGTAGAGTGTGCGCTTCCTCATGATTGTTCTCCTTCCGCTTCATTGGCCGCGAGTCGTCGTGCCCGTTGTTCGAGGTTGTCGATTTCGGTTTGCAGGTCCGTTATTTTCCGTTTGCGTCGGTCGATGCGTTCCCTGATTTTTTCGACCGAGACCTGTTTCCTGCTGCCGTAGGGGTCTTTGGCGTCGAGTTCGTCGGCTTTGATGCGGGCTTTCTTGATGTAGCTTCTGGATAGCGTAGAGGGTGGAGTCGATCAGAATGTTCCTTGGCTCGCGGGCTCCGCCGGCGACGCCGAAGTATAGGGCGCGACGCTGGTTCATCCGGTCGAGGAACGACTGGACTTCATGGCATGAGTGAATCAGTGCGCGTGGGCTGTCCACGAATTCCAGATGGCAGAGCAGCACGCAGGCGTAGTTGTGGGCGACGAGCCGGTCAAGTGACTGTTGGAATGAGCGCGTTTTCGAGCCGGTCTTTCTTGGCTTGTCGCATAGGCGCATGGCGGCCTTGGTGATTTCGATATCGGAACGGCCGGTATCTTTCTTGTGCGGTGATGGGCGGCTCATGTCGGTGAGCAGGCAGTTGCCGTGCGATACGGCGTTTCGCATCTTTCTGACGATGAACAGGAGATGCTGATATGGGTGGTTCTCGTTGTGACGGTATCGCCAGTAGGTGTTGAACAGAGTCAGTTGGTCGTTGAATCCCAAGAGTTCCCAGAGGTTCCATAGGGCAAAATCGCCTTGCAGGCCGGTTTTCATGTCGTCGGTGTAGGGATTGTCGTGCATGGTGGGCAGGTTGCCGCTGAAGCACCTTCTGACGCAGATGTCGGCGATATCCGGGTTCTGATCCTTCATGATGAGCTGGTTAAACCTGACCTTGATGGAATGCTCAATGCTGGAGCACATTGACCATACCAGTCGACTGAGTGCGAAATCCACCAGCGAGAGTTCGACCAGATGACCGAAATCAAGGTTGTCGTAAACGTATCCTCCGGATTCGTCGATGGTTTTCCGGTAGTTGTTCTCGTAGGATTTGATCTTGAAGAAGTACGAGTTGTTCGAGAGGAACCTTCGGGCTTTCTCTTCGTCCATCAGGTCGAAGGTGACGCCATGCGAGACGAGGGTGTTTATCTGCTCATCCAGCGTCGCTCGTTGCTTCATCTTCACCTCTCAGAATAAAAAAACGGCGGCCGATGAATTCGACC
>OIEN01001216.1_pt1 | contig 12149 bp, 8 predicted proteins | sample 1581741 | NCBI WGS metagenome assembly OIEN01 (sample SAMN01760944, study PRJEB22395) | human gut metagenome | reverse complement strand
GGCCTGATCGACATGGGGATTACGAAGTCCATCAGCCGATTTGCCAGAAACACGCAGGACTGCCTGATGTACTCACGGAGATTGAAAGACTTAGGAATTGGGATTCGGTTTGAAAAAGAAAATATCAACACGATGGATTCCACTGGAGAATTGCTTTTTACAATTTTATCGTCCCTCGCACAGGATGAGAGCCGGAGCATTTCTGAAAACTGTCAGTGGGGCATCCGATCCCTTTTTAAGAGAGGCATCCATCATCTCAACACAAATCGTTTCTATGGCTACGATTCCGATGAAAACGGCAAACTGATCATAAACCCAGAACAAGCCAAAGTGGTAAAATGGATTTACGAGTCTTTTATGGAAGGAATCAATCCAGACGTGATTGTGAAAATTCTTAATGAGAAGGAAATTCCCACATGCATGGGCAAAAGCAAATGGACGTGCAATCAGATTAAAAGTATCCTTCGAAACGAGAAGCACATGGGAGACGCTGTTCTGCAGAAAACGTATACGCCAGATTATTTGACTCATAAATCCGTAAAAAACGAGGGGCAGCTACCACAATACTATATCAAGGAAGACCATCCTCCAATTGTTAGCCAGCAGATCTGGGAGGCTGTACAGTTGGAACTGGATCGGCGAGAGTCTTTTATGAAGAAGCATTTTTTAAAATCAATGGGACAATATACGGACGAAAATCCACTGAGTCACCGGATCATCTGCGGGATTTGCGGGCACACCTTTAGTAGGAGAACCATCACGAGGATGGAAGGACGTATCAAGGTTTGGCAATGTGGGCAGCATTATGCGAAAAAAGGAGAACACCTCTGTGATGGGAGAATGATCAGAGAAACCGAATTGTACAAAGCCTTCCAGCTGGCATGGGATCACCTTGTCGAGGAGCGGGATAACAAGGAAAAAGACTGGGAAAAGAAGAGGGCAGAAAAATCATAAAATGATGTAAGTGTTAAAATAAGAAAAAAGTTGATAAAAAAATAATTTTATAAACATTCAAGAAAAAGTAGTATTACTTCCAGGAGATAAGGTGTATTATATAAATCGTGGTAAAGCTATTTATGCTGCTGTAATTGGAGAAAAGCCAATTGAAACAGGGCTAAATATTGTAGGAGCACATATAGATTCACCAAGACTAGACTTAAAACCAAACCCATTATATGAGGATACAGGTTTTGCATACTTAAAAACACATTATTATGGTGGAATAAAGAAATATCAATGGACAACAATACCACTAAGTATTCATGGTGTAATTGTAAAAACAACTGGGGAAAAAATAAATGTAAATATAGGTGAAGAAGAAGGAGATCCAATATTTACGATAACAGACTTATTACCACACTTAGCACAAGACCAAATGGAAAAAAAGCTAAAAGACGGAATAAATGGAGAAGACTTAAATTTACTAGTTGGAAGTATTCCATTCGGAGATGAAAAAACATCTGAAAGAGTAAAATTCAATATTTTAAAAATATTAAATGAGAAGTACGGTATAGTAGAAAAGGATTTAATAAGCTCAGAGCTAGAACTAGTTCCAGCATTTAAAGCAAAATCACTAGGATTTGATAGAAGCATGGTAGCAGGATATGGCCAAGATGATAGAGTGTGTGCATATACTGCACTTAGAGGAATATTAGATGTAGAAAAGCCAAGAAAAACAGCAGTATGCATATTAGCAGATAAAGAAGAAATAGGAAGTGTGGGAAATACTGGAATGGAATCACATGTATTTGACACATTTGTTGCAGAATTATTAAATAAAACAAACAGTAATAGACCTAACCTTTTAGAAAAAGTATTTTGCAATTCAAGAATGTTATCATCAGATGTAGATGCTGGTTTAGACCCAATATATGTATCTGTTTCAGAAAAGAATAATGCATCATACTTAGGATATGGAATAGGACTAAATAAGTATACAGGAGCAAGAGGAAAATCTGGAGCATCAGATGCAAATGCTGAATATGTAGCAGAAGTTAGATATATGCTAGAAGCAAGAGGAATAGCATACCAATTCGCAGAATTAGGAAGAGTAGATGTTGGCGGAGGAGGAACAATTGCATATATTCTTGCAAATAAGGGAATAGATGTAATTGACTGTGGAGTCCCAGTACTTTCAATGCACTCTCCATATGAAGTAACAAGTAAATTTGATATATTTGAAGCATATAGAACATACAAAATATTTATGGAATAAAAATTCATAAAATCACCTTTATAAAATAAAATTATAAAGGTGATTTTTTATATGAAAAAAATAGGCAAATTTTTATTAATTTTTTTAATAATTATACAAATACCAATTATAAATTTCGCAGTTGATGAAGAAGATTATGAAGAACTAGATTATGTATGGTTAGAAGAGGAAATAAATAAAGCCAAAGAAGATAAAGCACCAACAATAAATTCTAGATATGCAGTTGTATATGATAGAACAAGTAAAACTGTAATTTGGGGCAAAGATGAAGCTAGGGAAGCCCCAATGGCATCTACTACAAAGATAATGACGGCAATAGTAATGCTGGAAAATATTACCAACTTAAAGGAAAAAATAACAGTCGAAAAAAAGGCTGCAAGTATTGGAGGCTCAAGGTTAGGCCTAAAAACAGGCGATGAAATTACATATGAAGATTTATTATATGGCTTGCTCTTGTGTTCTGGAAATGATGCAGCAACTCAAATTGCGATAAGTGTAGGGGGAAGTGTAGAGAGCTTTGCAGAAATGATGAATAACAAAGCAAAAGAACTGGGATTAGAGCATTCACATTTTATAACACCACATGGATTAGATAATGCTGAACATTATACAACAGCATATGAGCTTTCATTAATGGCGGATTATGCTTTAAATATAGAAGAATTTGCCAAAGTTGTATCAACAAAAATTCATACAGTAACAATAAATGGATATCCTAAAACTATAAACAATACAAATGAATTACTACGGTTACCTAGAGGGGGTAAATGGTGTAAAAACAGGGTTTACAAATGGAGCAGGAAGATGCCTAGTAACCTCTGTATCAAGGAATGGATTTGACATAATAGTAGTAGTTTTAGGAGCAGATACAAAGAAAATAAGAACAAGTGACTCAATAAAATTAATAGAATACACATATAAGAATTATGAACTTGTTGATTTAAGAGAAGTAGTAAAGGAGGAATTTGAAGCTTGGAGAAAAATAAACGAAAAACGAATAAATGTATATAAGGGGGTAAAGCAAACACTAGTAACTACTTTAGGCGAGTTACAATATACAAAATATCCAATAGCAAAAGATTGTGCTAATAATATTTGGGCAGATATAAACTTTAGAGATTATTTTGAAGCCCCAATAGAAGAAAATACAAAAGTAGGGAAAATAACAATAGGAATAAATACTACTAGAATAATGGACGTGGAAATCCTAGTACGTAATAAAATAAATAGAAAAAATGTAATGGACTATTTAATGGAATTACTGGGGAAATATAAGATTGCATGCCAATAGGGACGGAGATTTTTGAAAATTGTTTTGTGTAATGTTTGATATTAATTAAATAAAAGGAACCAATAACTTTTTGGTTCCTTTTATTTCTGTTTTGGAGGCGACACCCGGATTTGAACCGGGGAATCAGAGTTTTGCAGACTCGTGCCTTACCACTTGGCTATGTCGCCATTATGGAGCGAAAGACGAGGCTCGAACTCGCGACATCAACCTTGGCAAGGTTGCACTCTACCAACTGAGCTACTTTCGCACATCACAATATCAAAATAATACCAAAATTCAAAGAAAAAGTCAATACTTATAAGAAGAATTTTTAAACTGATAATTAATTATATTCTTCAGTAGAATGAAATGTTACTATTTATATAAAAAAGTGGAAAACATTTTGTTTTCCACTTTTGCTAATTATCTAAATAATAAATATGCATCTACTGAAATATTATCAACTTCATTTGTGTCTTCATTATATGATGCTCTTAAATTCCTTATATAGATGTCTCTTGTATCGTCTATTTTTATTAAGCTATTATTTCTTAAATATTCTTCTGCATTACCTGAATGAATTGCATTTTCCAAAAGATTGCCTATATCTGTAGCTACCATTATATTATTTCTATTATTAGTAGCATAAAATTCTAAGTTTGCACTGTCTCCATATGTATAAATTGCTGTAAGTTTTGAATATTCTCTAATATCTACCATTTCGCTGTTATCAAAGTATATATGTTGGAAATTATCATAGTCTTCATCATAATAATTATTATATATATCTTCTTTGTACTGTTTAATATATTCTGGTATATATTCTGAGGCATCATTTCTTACCAAATATTTATAAGCTCCAGAAATTCTTATTTTACTTTCCTTTGATAGCTCTGAATATGTTGAAGATTCAGGAAATTCGCTTTTTAAAATACTACTTTGGCTTAATATTGAAACTTTAGAGTAATTTAGAGGTAACACAAAACTTATTAGTGCTAATACAGCCATGTAAATAAATGTGTGAGATAACTTTTCTCCTTTTTTTATTACTGTTAATATTAATGTTATAACTTGCATAACTATAAATGCTATACCGAAATACCTAACTGGTGTAATTCCAAATTCTGATATTCTTGCATATAATGAGTATATTTCTAACAGTATAAATGGCATATAGAAATATGGTAGTAACTTAGTTAATTTCTCTATAAATTTACTATCTTCTTGAAAATTTCTTGCCATATTCCATACAGGAAATGCTACTACAAATATTCCTGCTAATATTCTAAATATTACATTTGATGGCATTTGTCTTAAAACTAAGATTTTTATTATGTACATATATATAATTACTATTGCAACTGAAACTAGTGGCAATAGCACAAATTTTACTAATCCTTTAAAAAAGGTATTTACTTCTTTTTCTTTAACATCCCATACAGAATTTAGTAATGCTGGAACATAGAATAATCCTAATAATAAAACTTGTATTCTAAGTAATATATCTCCCCATGCATTTAATAATAATTCTACAAAAATTACTGTAATTAATGTTAAGCCTAAATTTAGTACTAAATAAGTTATTGTACTATTAAACATATTTGCAAAAACCTTTAATAGGTACTCTTGAAAATTTACACCATTTTCTTTTATTATTTTGTAAATTGCAATCATAAACAAGATAATTAAATATCCTAGTAAAATTCTTGAAATAGTATCCTTATAGATTGTAACGCCACCTAAAACTAACACTGTGAAACCAATTGCAATAAGTGCAGATGCCAAATAACCAATAATTCTAAAGCTTTTTTTCTCATAAATACAAACTTCTGTAAAGAAAGACTCTACTGCAAAAACTGTGCTAAACAACATTATCTTATCAAAGATTTGTACATCTTGATTAATATCTATTGTCATAAATAGTGTTGCAAATACAATGATGGCTAAAGTAACTGGGAATTTTTTAATAAGTTTCCTAAAAGTTTCAGATGTTTTAGAAAACAGTTTTTTAATAAACTCCATAATATCCCTCCTAAAATTATATTTATAGGAATTATATAATATTTTTCATTATAATTCAATTATATTTTTCTAATACTTTCATATATTCTGATAAGGAGGTTTTATGGTTAAAAAAGTTTTTTGTTTTTTACTGGTCCTTATGTTGTTCCCAACTTTTTGCTTCGCTTTTCCGGCTTCTACTTCTATTACTTATGAAGGAATTGATGTTAGCGAGTGGCAAGGCTATATTGATTATTCTGCTGTAAGAAATACTGGAATTGATGTTGTATATATTCGTTCTAGTGAGGGAAGTAATTATATTGACCCATATTTTAGAGATAATTATGAAAATGCAAAAGATAATGGTTTAAAGGTTGGTTTTTATCACTATGTGACTGCACGAACTACTACTGAGGCACTTATACAAGCAAAATTTTTTGTTTCAGTCATAAAGGCAACTTCTCCAGATTGCAGGCTTGCAATGGACTTTGAGAATTTTGGGGATTTAAGCAAAGCTGAAATTAATGAAATTGCTGAGGTGTTTTTAGCTGAAGTGGCAAGGTTATCTGGTAAAGAGGTTGTTATTTATAGCGATGCTTATAATGCAGCATATACCTTTACAAAGGAATTAGCTTCAAAATATCCAATTTGGGTTGCAGATTATTATGTATCTGAACCTGGTAATGGTAATTGGAATACTTGGGTTGGTTTTCAATATACAGATAGAGGAAGAATTTCGGGAATTTCTGGTTATGTAGATAGGGATTATTTTTCGGATGGAATTTTATTATCAGATTCATCTACAATTCCTACAGAAACAACACCAGATGTATCTCAAAATTCTGATTACATTATAGTAAAACGAGGAAATACATTGAGCCAAATTGCAGTTAGATATCATACATCTTATCAATATTTGGCAAAAATCAATGGTATTTCAAATCCAAATTTAATTTATGTTGGGGAAAGAATATATGTACCTTCTTTAAATAACAATACTATACATGAAACCGGTCATAGGTTATATATTGTACAAAGAGGAAATACCTTAACTTATATTTCTAATATCTTCGGGGTTTCAATAGCATCAATTGTTGAGTTAAACAATATTAAAAATCCTAATTTAATATTCACAGGAGAGGTTCTAAGGATTCCAAAATATTAACAAAAAATGGGTTTTTGTTAATAAAAAAACTATAAACAAGGAGCACTTCCAATAAGTAAAATTATTGGCAGAGTGCTCTTTTAAAATTGTGAAAATAATAATGCTTGTTATATTTTTGGAAATATTGTTAAAAATATCATTGATTATATGTCGTAAAACCTAATATCCCCCTGTTTACAAAATAACCTTTATGATTTATAATGTTACGTAGGTAGTGTTAAGTAGTTTATGAAAAATTGTAGCGGAGCACAGTGTTGCTTCATAAAAATAAAACTATCTAAAAAGGAGAAAGGTGGAAAAATGAAAGAATTAAAAATTAAAATAAATGGAATGGCTTGTGCAGGATGTGAAAATAGAGTTAAAACAGCATTATTAGAAATTAATGGCGTAGAAGGTGTAGAGGCAAATCATAATACTGGAATGGTAATAATAAAATCAGAAAAAGATTTAGATATTGCTCAAATTGAAGAAAAAATCATAGATCTTGGCTATGAAATTATAAGGGATTAATAATATGAAAAGTATAATATTAGCTGTTGATGGAATGACTTGTAGTGCTTGCTCAAATGGATTAGAAAAATACTTGAATAAACAAAATGGAGTTTTTGAAGCAAATGTAAATCTTGTAATGGCAAATGCTACAATAACTTATGATGAGCAAATTTTAAATCAAGAAAAAATAGAAAAATATATAAAACAAGCAGGATTTAAAAGTTTAGGAATATTTAAAGAATTTAATATAGAGAAGAATAATAAAAAAGAAAAAATAAAATTTATTGTTTTTACAATTTTAGCAATAATTATTATGTATATATCTATGGGGCACATGATTGGTTTGCCAACTATAAAATTTTTAAGTGCAGAATATAACCCTATAAATTACACTGTTAGTTTATTGATTCTTACAATAGCTTTTTTTTACTATGGATATGATATTTTAAAAAGTGGTTATAAAAATTTAATTCATAAGATACCAAACATGGATACACTTGTTACAATTGGTGTTGTAAGTAGTTTTATTTATAGTTTATATGGAATGTATATGATAATAAAGGGGAATATGCATTATACAATGAACTTGTATTTTGAATCTGCGGCAATAGTTATTTATTTTGTTAAACTAGGAAGATATATCGACGGAATAAGCAAAGATAAAACCAAAGATGCAATAAAGAAGTTAGTTGAAATCACTCCAAACAAGGCAATAATTGAAGCTGATGGCGAGCTAAAAGAAGTAACTCTTGATGAGATAAAAAAAGGCGATATTGTAATTGCAAAAGCAGGAGACAAAATTGCAGTAGATGGTGAAATAATAGAAGGAAAAACTCATTTAGATGAGTCATTTATTACAGGTGAAAGTAAACCAGTAACAAAAAATGTTGGAGATAAAGTAATTGCTGGAAGTTTGAATTATGATGGCTTTATAAAATATAAGGCTGAAAAAATTGGAAAAGAATCAACAGTATCAGAGATAGTAAAATTAGTCATAGAAGCAAGTAATACAAAAGCTCCAATAGCAAAAATTGCTGATAAAATTTCCGGATATTTTGTTCCAGTAGTTATTGTAATTGCTATAATAAGTTTGGTTATGTATTTGATTTTAAGGTATGACTTCGGAACAGCATTAAGCACATTTGTTACAATACTAGTAGTTGCTTGCCCTTGTAGCCTAGGCTTAGCAACACCTCTTGCAATAGTTATAAGTGAAGGAATATGTGCAAGTAATGGAATATTGGTAAAAAAGAGTGAGATATTAGAAAATGCCTCAAAAATTAACACTGTTGTGTTTGATAAGACAGGTACATTAACTTACGGAAAATTAAGAATTTCACAAATATATAATTATAGTAATTTAACAGAAAAGGAACTAATTAGACTTGCAGGAAGCATTGAAGAAAAATCAACACACCCAATAGGAAAAGCCTTTTTAGAATATATGCAAGAAAATAAAATTTCGAAATCCGAAGTAAAAAATATTGAAAATATTGCAGGATATGGATTGACTGGAGAAGTTGATAATAAAAAAATAATATTAGGAAATAGAAAAATAATAGAGAAATTTTCTATTAAAAATAATCATTTAGAAGATGAAAATTTATTAGCTATTAATGGAAATAGTATCATTTATGTTGCAAATGAGAAAGAAATTTTAGCATTGATAGGAGTAAATGACATTGTAAGAAAAAATGCAAAAGATGTTATAAGTAAGTTAAAAAAACATAATATAAAAACTATAATGTTAACAGGAGATAACAAGGAAACAGCAGAAAAAATAGGTGAAGAACTTGGAATAAGTAAAGTAATTTCAGACGTTTTACCATCGCAAAAATCAGAAACAATAAAGAAACTAAAAGAAGATGGAAATAAAGTTATGATGTGTGGCGATGGAATAAATGATAGTCCGGCACTAACAAATGCAGATATTGGTGTAAGCGTAAAAAGTGGTACTGATATTGCAATGGATTCCAGTGATGTTGTTTTGACAAAAAATGATTTAGATTCAATATTAAAATTGATTAAAATTAGTGAAAAAACAATTAGAAATATAAAGCAAAACCTATTTTGGGCATTTTTCTATAATTGTTTGATGATACCTGTTGCAATAGGATTATTAAAACCCTTTGGAATTTCTATAAATCCAATGATTGCGAGTCTAGCAATGGTATTTAGTAGTTTTACGGTTATTTTAAATGCTTTACGATTAAGAAAAAATAAATATGTTAATAATTGACACATAAAATAAAAACTTACGAACAATTAAGTCCGTAAGTTGATTTCAAATGGAGCGATTACGGAGCAGGTATGCGAAAAAATATATCTGCAAAGTAATGCTCTTTTTATATAATTCGATTTATTTGATTATACTTTAACATAAGTTTTATATTTTTGCAATATTATTCATATCCTTTTATAATTTTTCTAACACATACTTTAATTTTTTCATTTGGCATATCAATCTTTTTCAATATCATCATATAAATAATAGCTCTGACTAGGTCAACATCAAAATAATTCTGCCCTGATAATTGATATTTAACATTACCATGATCTAATGCGTTTCTAACATTTTTAAATCTATCTGGCATATTAATATAATTTTTCCCAAAATCAAATTCTACTTTTCCTCCTCCATCCTCATATATCTTTACAAATTCATCTAATGCGAATTGCAATTTTGATTTTAGAGTATCACTATAATTTTTAATTCCGTTAATAATAATGCTCATTTCATCTAATTCATGTTCATTATAGTTATTAGGCATTTCTGTAATATATTTAATTATATCTTTTTTTACTTTTTTAAAGTTATTATTTTTAAAATTAGGATATGTATTATCAAACTGACTCTCGAAGCTAGCACAAATATTCATTATATCAACTGTATTTATTTTGCCTTTTTCAAAATTAAATAAAGATCTAAAACATATATTATTATTTGCAATTTCTTGTAATAGACTACTTAGATTATCTTTTATTAATTCATACGGAATTATATTCCACTTGCTAGGCTCCATTAGATTAGATTCATCATCTAACTTGACTGTTCCTGAAAAAGAAAATTTTCCATTTTCTTTCATTAAAAATATTTCATCAATATCTATGAATCTTCTATTTGATATAAATTGCAAGAAAAGTTTGACTATATTGATTAAATCGTATAAATCATTAAGATTTATATTTTTGGAAGTCTCAATATTTAAAGTTGAAAATATATTAAAAGGAAATCTTTTTTCAAATTCAAATCTTCCTATAGTCATAAAATAAATTTTATATTCGGTTCCTTTATAAATAAATTTATGTTTTCGTGTTTGTTTGAGTTTTTTATTATTATCATCGGAATCATTTTTAAAATCTGATAATATTTCAATAGATTTATCTAATAGCCCATTTTTATGTCCAATAAAATAATCTATAGCCAATGATGAAAACCATATTGACTTAAATGTTCTTGGCCTATTTGTTTTCTTATTAAATTCGGGAATATATTTTACTAAACATTTTATATCAAAAACAATATTACCTCTATTAACATGTCCTATACCAAGTAAAACGCTAAAATTAGAAAGTTCATCTCCTTTTAAATACAGCCATTTTCCCCTTAGTTCATTTGATATTATGAATTCATTCTTGGGCTTTGACAAAGGTACTAATATCAATTTATTCTTATCATCATCTAATGAATATGTATATTTTTTTCCTCCAATATAAACAATATTACTATAATAAAACATAATTCTTCTCTTTTCGCTAATAATTTTTAATAATTGTATCATATAAAACTAATATCTTCAATATTTTGAGTACTGTATATTGTATAGTAATTTTTATTTTACAAATATTTTAATAAATATTGATTATAGAACTAATGTTTGATATAATGTTGAAAAATAATCGCTGAATTATTTGAAAGAGGAGGTTAAAATATGGCAGAATTAAGTGTTTTAAATCAAAAAATATCATATATAAAAATCGAAAACGAGGATTATATATCTATTACTGATATGTTAAAGTCTAAAGATGGTGATTTTTTTGTTTCAGATTGGTTAAGAAACAGAAATACTATTGAGTTTTTAGGAATTTGGGAAGAAATTCATAATCCTAATTTTAATTATGGCGAATTCGCCATAATTAAAAGTCAAGCAGGTTTAAATAGTTATAAAATTAGTGTAAAAGAGTGGACTGAAAAAACAAATTCGATTGGAATAATTTCAAAAGCTGGTAGATATGGTGGAACTTATGCTCATAAAGATATTGCTTTTGAATTTGGAATGTGGATTAGTCCAAAATTCAAATTGTTATTGATAAAAGAATTTGAGAGACTAAAAGCAGAAGAACAAAAACAAATAGGATGGAATGCAAAACGAGAACTTTCAAAAATAAATTATAAAATACATACTGACGCAATAAAAAACAATTTAATTCCTAAAGAATTAAACAAAAATCAAATAAATTTTGTTTATGCAGAAGAAGCTGATGTTTTAAATATGGCACTATTCGGTATGACTGCAAAAGAATGGCGTACCAATAATCCTAATTTAGATGGCAACATAAGAGATTATGCTACTATGAATGAATTGATATGTTTAGCAAATTTAGAAAATTTAAATTCTGTTTTTATAAAAGAAGGATTAAAACAATCTGAAAGACTTGAAAAATTAAACAAAATTGCTATATCTCAAATGCAAATTTTGAATGATACAGATGTTAAATATTTAAAATAATATATAATTAAACCACAGTACACTTTTAATTAATTTATATAAACAAATTTAATATCTTAAAAATCACTTTTTAGCACTACAAATCGTATAAAATATATTTAAAATATTTTATGAGGTATTGATATGAATTTTGATGAAATAGTTGATAATAGACGTTCTGCTAGATTGTTTACAAATGATGAGGTTTCTGAAAAACAATTAGAAAAGATTTTATCTAGTGGAAGTCTTGCACCTTCTGCAAGAAATAGACAACCATGGAAATTTTATATTTTAAAT
>OIEN01001209.1_pt1 | contig 12220 bp, 9 predicted proteins | sample 1581741 | NCBI WGS metagenome assembly OIEN01 (sample SAMN01760944, study PRJEB22395) | human gut metagenome | reverse complement strand
CGGGAATGGCCCTCCGCCCGGACCAAATGTGCCAGCATGGGATTGAGCGCCGCCGGCATGGCGCCCAGGCCGATGCTGTAAAGCACATAGGAGGAAGAATAGCCGAAGGTTTCGGCATCAGCGCCCAGCAAGGGCAGCAGCACCGGCAGCGCCATCCATGGACGTCCGCGCCAGACGGCGCGGCTCACCAGCAGCGACCAGCACAACAGCAGGGGAAGCAGCCCCCACAGGAGCTTCTGCGGATCTGCGGGTGCAAGATCCAGCAGTATCCTGCCTGTCCGCGCTGTGATCTGCTGCTGCACATCATTGGCCAGAACGTACAGTCCCTCCAGCACCGACTTGTGCAGTGCCAAGCACACCACCAGCAGCCCCAGCGAGCCAGCTGGGACGATCCAACCGCCAAAAGGCTGGCCATAGAGCCACAGAAAAAGCGTCCCTATTGCCGTTGTCAGCAGGGCGCACATCCACCACGGCCATGAGATCGTCGGGCACGCGGCGCACAGCATCAGTGCGCCGCCGCAGTTCAGCAGGAGCAGACCCAGCAGCTCCGGCAGCAGCAGATGACTTTGCTCTCCGCCGTGGTCTTTATATTGGATATGTAAGCCGTTTGTTTCTTTTTTCATGACTTACATCTCCCATCTCCGCAGGGTCTCCTGCACGTTATCCGGTGTAAAGCCGATGATCCGCCCATCCTCACCCGCAGCCTGACCGCAGAGCAGATAGGCCACATGGCCGCTCATTACATCATCAGGCATCTGCGTGCCGAAATATAACACCGTACCATATTCTCCAAAGTCTGGGAGCGCGCAGTCGGCCGCTCCAGCCGTTCTGACCATAGACGGAATGGCCTGCAGCAGCTGATCCTCGTTTTCTATCCAGCGAGTACATAGTTCTTCCTCGGTCCAGCACAAGTCAAAGGACAGCCCGTCGTTGGTGATGCCCTGGCATACGGAGCTTACCGCCTCCGCCAGCGCATCCATCTCCTTGGGCGTAGCCTGCACCCGCTTATCCCATATCACCAGCAGCGAACGACTCTCCGGCATACTTGGCTCTTTCCACACCAGCTCGTCCAGTTTGGAGGATAGCTTCCAGTGTATTTGCCGCACATCGTCGCCGGGGCGGTATTCCCGCAGCTGATAGACCTCGCTGCGATCCCAGCCCCTGCGGTCCTCTGCGCCGTCATCACTCTCCGACGTTGCGGGTGACAGATGTACCTCCGAGGGGAACATATCCGGCAGCACCGTCGTTCGCGCAGAGGCTGTCAGCGGTACGCTGACCGGCAGAAATCCGAAATAGTCCAAAAGCCAAACCCGTTCCGCCTGTACGCTCAGCCGTCCGCAGCAGACGCTGCCCAGCAGGAACGTGGTAGTCTGGCTGTTCTTTGCCCCCGCGGACATCGCCAGCTCAAGCCGCTGGCTCTCGCCGGTCAGGTCATTCCGTACCTCCAGAGGAACAAGTACACGCAGGGCAGGGAAAAATCCACTGCTGCGCAGCTCCGCTGTTACCGGCACGGCAGCATTTTTCGCCGTGGAGGTCTGCAGCGTCAGGGTCAGGTGGAGCTTTCCCCGCAGGGTAAAGTTCAGGCCGAAGGATACCAGCGGCAGCAACACACAGAGGCACAGCGCCGCCAGCACCCAGCCGGAGGCGGTGACAATACACAGCGCCGCCAGCATCACGACCAACACCAGCCAAAGGGAGGCAGCCTTTATGATCCGCCGCTTCATTCCGCGCGGAAGTCGCGGACATCCGGCTTCGGGGTGTCCAGCAAAATATTCTCTGTGATCTGCAGGGCGGACTGCTCATGCAGACGAGCCTTCGCGCTGAGCACCATACGGTGGGCGCAGACATCCGTGAACACGGCGGCCACATCCGCGGGATTGGCGTAGTCCCGTCCCTCCAGATAGGCATTGGCCTGCGCCGCACGGCACAGTGCCAGCGCACCGCGGGGACTGACGCCCAGCGTGATGTAGGGGTTCTCACGGGTGGCCTCCACCAGCTCCGAGATATAGTCATACAAACGGTCCGCAATGTGGATCTGCCGCACCTCCTGTATGGCTGCGTTCAGTCCGGTGCTGTCACACACAGGCTGTACGGCGTCCAGCGGGTTCTCGTGGTGACGGTCGCGCATCAGCGCCGTCTGCGCCGCCCTGTCCGGATAGCCCATAGACAGCTTCAGCAGAAAACGGTCCAACTGGGAGACAGGCAGCATCTGTGTACCGGCACTCCCCACCGGATTCTCCGTGGCCAGCACCACAAAGGGGGCAGGCAGCGGATGCGTCACGCCATCAATGGTGACCTGGCGCTCCTCCATAGCCTCCAGCAGCGCGGACTGGGTCTTGCTGGAGGTGCGGTTGATCTCATCCGCCAGCAGCAGGTTGGTCATGATAGCGCCAGGCTTATACTGTAATGCGCCGCTGGCCTTGTCGTAGACAGAGAAGCCCACCACATCCGATGGCATAGTGTCCGATGTGAACTGCACACGCTTTGTCTCCATCCCCAGCGTCTTGGCAAAGGCGTTGGCCATGGTGGTCTTACCCACGCCGGGAACATCCTCCAGCAGCACATGGCCCTGTGCCAAAATCGCCAGCAGCACTTTGCGGACGACTTCCTGCTTGCCCAGCACCACGCGGTTGACTTCATTCAATATCCGATCCGTTACTCTATCCATTTCTCTTTCTCCTCCGAAGTACGATCACAGCCGCGGCCGCGATCACGATCACACCGCCGGCAATGCAGGTCCACAATACAGTACTGCCTCCACCGGCCAGTGCGCCTGTCTCGCTCTGGGGCGGGAACAGCGGCCCATGATGGGCAAACACATATCCGCTGCCGCGCTCCTGTCCGCGGATGGACAACAGCGCCTGTAACGCCTGTACCGTTGCCAGATAGTCACCCTTTTCATCGTCCGGCAGGTGCTTATACAAACCATCCTCACAGCGGAAACGGTTCAGCGCCGTATACATGGTCTGTCCGTCCCGGACGAAGCCAGCCATGTCACCCACGCCCCAGTCCAGGGCAGTGACCGCCATAATGACCTGCGACAGGCTTTCCGAGCTTTCGCTGTTCCCGTAGAAGAACGTACACTGGTCGCTCATCTCCAACGAAAGCCAGTTCAGCGCACTGTCGATCTGACGCTGATACTCCGCGGCATAGGGTGATAACGCCTGCAGCGCCATAGCCGTGATGTCCACATCTCCGCTGCCGCTGTCCAGCGCAAAGCTGCCGTCGTCATTCTGCGCGTTGATGATGGCGTCGATCATATCCTGCCGGGAGTACCGTGCGTCCTCCGGCACATCAACGCCGCTGGCATCCAGCGCGATCAGCGCCCATATCCAGCCGTTGAGCCCCTGCAGCCCCAGTTCCTTTTCTCCAAAGTTGTACGTGCCGTCCGCGATCAAGTCGATGGCCGTGCCATCCGGCTTCGTACCGAAGTTGGTGGGATCGCCGCCCAGCGACAGGACAGCCAGCGCAATACGATGGTACTCTGTGGCCTTCACGTCGTGCAGTCCACCGTCCTCGGCGTAGCACTTCTCCACATAGCTCTGGAGCTTCTTCAGATACTGGCTGTAGCATTCCGGCTCGTCACTTCTGGCCAGCGTGATGGCAATCCAGTCGCTGACGGATGTACCAGGTGACACCACCTTCGCGTCCGCCAGCGCCGTTCCTTCCTTGCCGCCAGCCGACGATAACGCATGGGCTGTTTCCGCGATCAGCTGGTCCAGCTCCGACTCCTCCGCAGACGCGGGGACACACAAGCCGCAAAGCATGACCGCGCACAGCAGCAGTGCCAGTAAGGTCCTTCTCTTTTTCATTCTCTATCCTTTCTATTCTCCGCCATTCTCCGGGTCAGTTGTACCGCCCGTATCGCCCTGATCCGGGGTCTCCGGCTCTGAGGGTTCGGTAGGCTTGTCCGGATCAGTCGGCTCAGTTGGTTTATCCGGCTCTGTAGGCTCGGTGGGTTTATCCGGATCTATGGGTTCGGTAGGCTTGTCCGGATCGGTAGGCTCGGTAGGATCTGTCGGGCCAGGTTCTTCACCTGTGGCGGGAAGTACCTCCTGCATCGTGTCGTGGCATCTGACGCAGGTGTACTCGATGTACCCGTCCTCCGTGGCCGTAGGCTCTACGCGGTTTGTCTCCTCATATCTGTGCGAGACTTCCTGTCCGTTGAAATTGTTGTTGATCCACAGCCGGCAATAGCTGGTCAACGCACCGTAGGATGAACCGTCCTCAAAGAAACCGCCGATGTCCTTGCCGTAGGCCAGCGTAAAGCGAAGATAGATGGTCATACCCGGCTGGGCTGGATACAGGCTCATAGAGCGGCCGGGATAGACCTCGCCGTCAATGGCGTACATCCAGCCTGACCCACGGGTATAATCAAATTCACCCAGGCTGTCCCGCTTGGGCCTGCCGGTAAAGGTCGCGCCGTCCCGTTCCAGCATCTCCTGCAGCTTGGCAGGGATAAACGAGTATTTACCAATGTTTGAGCTGCTGATGCTTCGCAGGTAGAACGCATTTGTCTCTGTGCCGTCGTAGACGGGACTATACCCGTAAAGCTGCAGGAAATCCAGCACCGCCGAAGCCACGGTATCGCCGCTGAGAATATCCACATTCCCGCGTGCCATGATACCCAATCCCGCTGCTGTAGCGTCCAGGACCACTGTCACCTCACCGTTGCGAACGCCCTCCGGCCTATAGGAATATGTGACGTTGTAGTATTTGTATGTAGAGTTGCCGTTGCTGTCCCAAGCCAGCACCTTGATGGTGTGCTGCACCGTGCCCTCAATGTTCGGCAGCGGGAACTCGATGTCATACTCCGGCCTTGCATCGCCGGACTGCTTGGTCAGCAGCTCGCCGTCCAGCCACACCTGTATCTGGTTGGAATAAATGGTCTTGCCGCCCAGCTCCGGATGGGTCGTGGCGCGCACCCAGAACGTCAAATTCCGGGTGGTAAAATCCGTTTCCTCCGCCCCGTCCAGGCTGGTGATGATGGTGGGAGGATAGTCACCTACCTCCGGGTTTTCCTCGTTGGCCTTATCCGCGTGGTAATTGATCTTATAGCGGACATAGGCGATGTTCTCGCCCTTCTCCCGCAGGTAGATGGTCACATAGCTGGCCTCGTTGAACACAAGATCCGCTATATAATGCTTACCGTCCGTGGAGGTCAGCACCTTGCCGTTCCCGGAGGTACTGCTGTTCTGCAGCACGACCTTGACAGACAGATCCTCGCCTTTGCCCAGCGGGTAGGCCAGAAAGGTCAATTTCCCGTCAGGCAGGTCGGACTTGCTGAAGTACATATTGTTGTAGAGATCGGTGTAGATGCGGGGCGTGTCGTCCTCGTCGCCGGGCTCGCCCTTGTCGCCGCCGGAGCTGCCGCCGTCTCCATCGTTGCCCGCATCGCCCTTGCCGGGATCCTCGGTGGGACTGTTGCCGCCATCGTCACCGCTGGGTTCTTTCCCTCCACCGTTATCATCCTTGCCGTCATCCGGGGTATCCGGATCGGTAGGAGCATCCGGGTCAGTAGGCTGATCCGGCGCGGAAGGTTGATCCGGCTCAGACGGCTGGTCTGGATCAGATGGCTGCTCTGGCTCAGTGGGTGTCTCCGGCGTTTCATCCGTCTTGGGAGGCTGCTCCGGCTCTGGCGGCATCTCCGACTCTTTATCAGGGGGTGTTTCCGGTTCTTCCGCGGGAGGCGTTTCCTTCGCCGTGTCGGGTGTTTCGCCGTTACCATCCTCGCCGATACTCCCGCCGCTCTGTCCCCACAACGAGCTGCTGCCGGTCATGGTTTCCGCGTGCAGGCGCTCGTCACGACGGCCAATCGGATTGTCCGGCTGGGAGCGTCCCGCACCGGTCAGCGTGACGAAAGAGGTGATGACCAACACAAGTACCAGCACAATGCTGAGAACACTTTGCAGCTTCCTTCTATTTTTCACATCAGTGTCCTCCTTTGGCTGCGCCTGTTATCTCCAATGGGCATACAGCGTTATATTCTTCTCTACTACGTCCTCGTCAAAGTTCCAAGGGGCGGTGCAGTTCTCGTCCTTATACCAGCCGGCGAACATAGCCCCGGCTTTTACCGGCGTCATGGGCGGCGTGATCTTCTCGCCCTTTCGGACGGAAATATCCTCCAGCTCCGTGCCGCCCCGACTGTCAAAGCTGACCCGCTTCTTACCCAGAAGCAGCACCAGTACCACCACCAGCGCCGCCAGCGCCAGCGCACCCAGCAGCCACCACAGCAGGCTGCCGCCGCCGTGTCCCTGTGCCGGGCCGCCGATGGTCCAGCCGGCGTACAGCGTCATATTGCTGGACACGGTGTCGTTGTCAAAGTCCCACTGCTCCGTCCGGTCCAGGTTCTTGTACCACGCCTCAAAGGTATAGCCGTCACGGGTGGGATCTTCAGGACGGGTGACCTTCTCGCCGTAGGGCACGCGCTGGTCGGGCACTTCGCTGCCGCCGTTGCTGATAAACCGGACGATGCAGTCTGTGTCTATAATTACCCGCACCTCATTATCCACGGAGGCAAAGGAGTCCTGGCCGTCCTTGGTAGAGACATGGCAGTTCACCGGATGTACCACGGAAATACCGCCCTCACCGATGACCTTCAGCTGGAACGAGCCGATCACGGCCTCGGCGGGCCACTCCTGACCGCCGGAGAGGGACAGGAAGTTCAGGTATACCACCCGTCCGCCGGTACGGCGGCCCATCTCCTGCCACGAAATACCGGAGGCGGTCATCACGGAGCTTTCCACGAACTCAAAGAACGTGTCGTCATACTCCAGCTCCGCCTGCATAGCGTACATCTCGCCCGGCGCGCCGGCGTCGGTCTGCACCAGCGACAGGCTCACCGTCACCGTATCGCCGGTGGACGCGCTGGTCTCCTGCGCGCCGTTCACCATCAGGCGGAAGTCGTAGCTGCGGCTGTCGTCCACTGCCCACGCATGGCAGGGCAGCAGCGCCAGCAGCAGGCAGAGACTCAGCAGCGTTGTCATCCATTTTTTCATAAAAGTTCTCCTTCTTTTGTCATCAGGCGAGAGCCTGTTGTCTACATTGACCTGCAGGAACTCAGCTCTTGCATCTCATGAGGTACAAAAGCTCAACTCCCGCAAAACGCGCGATAACTTCCCGGCGAAATAGCTGGGAAGTTGTCGCGTGCCCTCCCTCCCGCAAGCGGGAGGGAGGGATAGAGTATGCACTTATCGGGTCACTTGATCAGGTTGATGATATCGGCGGCATCATGGATGTCCACCTTCATATCGCGGTTCACATCCGCCTCCAGGAACTTGGTCATGCTGGCGCCGATACCGTAATTGGGGTCTACATGCGTATCATTTTTCGTATAGGTATTCGTCATGTAGAAGCTCTGGTACGCGCCCTTATAGATGTCGTAGACCAACTGGGCGTCGTTGACGTCGATCAGATTAGAACCGTTGACGTCACCGTCGTTCCCTATGCCATCGGGCTTGGGCATCGTCTTATTATAGTCGAGCGGATCGCGGTGGTTTGTGTAAGTCAGGTGCCTCAAAGCTTCATCTTTCGTAAAGGTCTCGTCCTTGTCCACCGTCACCAGCCACAGGAAGGTGCTGCCACTGCCAGTCAGGGGGCTTGTAAATTGACCGATGTAAAGATCCGTGGTGTACATGGCATAGCCGTCATATGTATCCAGCTTTATGCCCTGCTGATAACCTTCCTTGGTACGGGTAGCGATGATATAGACCGTCTTACCATCCAACTCCACATAGGGGTTTACCACGACCTCGACCATATCATCATTTGCCACGCAGGACAGCTTGATGTTCAGGTTGCCCTGCACATTTGGAATGGTGATGGTGTGAGTCAAACGGGTGTCGCTGTTACCAGCCACAGGAATATCCTCTGTGTACGTCTTGGTCTGCTCATTTTCAGTGACTTCCACTGTCAGCGTATACACTCTCTTGAAGCTATTGACCTTAAAGACATAGTCCGCGCCCTTTTTGACAATATCGTGACCGTCCGCCAGCGAAGTTCTGCCATCCGCCTTGACGACCTTGATCTCCGCTTTATTGGTATTTTCAAATGTCACATTGACGGCCTCATCCTTAGTGACCTCAATAACGATCATACCGGTGATGGCCGTACCGGGAATGGTATAGGTCACTATGCCGTCTTCTGCTTCGACAAAAGTCGCATCGGAATACTCCGAACCGTTGATAGTGATCTTCACCTCATAGATGTAACCGGATTCTTTCTTGACTTTAAAGATAAAATCAGTACCCTTGGCAGCCTTGCTGTCAGCAGTCACATCTTTTGCACCAGTGCCCTCGACCACGACATTGACCTCATCAGGATTCTTCAGTTCCCTCGTGATCGTACCCCCCATAAGGGTCACCGTAATAGTTGCCTTACCGGCGCCTACTGTGGTGACAAGGCCGTTGCTGTCCACAGTCGCGACAGCCTCATTGCTGCTCTTCCACACAGCCTGCTCCGGCCATACGCTGGTCGCAGCGGGGGTGACGGGATAAGTAACCGCCGTCATCTGAATCTTTTTGCCCGGTGCCACGTTCATACTGAGGTCACTCTCAGTAGTAATCTCGATAGTCACAGGTAGCTCAGCGAAAACCTTGTAAGTAAACGTAACGCTGTGGTTTCCAATCGTACCCGTCACGTGGGCCACACCTACAGAAGACGGGTTAACTCTAAAAGAGACATACGTAGCAGTTGCTTTTTTCAAAACAGAGGCATCACTGACAGACACGACTGTTTCATTATCCGACGTCCAAGTGACCTCCTCCGCCGCCAACGCAGTGCCGTCCTTCGTCGTATAATTAATTTTGACCATCTTCCTGGAGCCGACTTTAGCGTATACCTCGGTACTGCCGTTTGCCTCAAACTTGCTGATGTTGTCAGACGCTCCTCCCGCCACGGAGAGGGTCAGATCACCGGGAACAAGGCTGGAAATGGCCTCCGGATCTATCCCATTGAGCCGACTTGCTGTCTTGATAACTACCTGCAGCTTCGTTGCATCAGATACGCTCTTGACTGTAAAAGCAAACTCTGCCCACTCGGTATTTGCATCAACCGAAACATTTCCCGTAGGGTTGGAAAGAGTTGCCAATACGACGGGTGTTCCCACGGCAAGCCCCTGCTTAACATCATCTTCGTTGGAAGTGGCTACGTTAGCGCTCTTCATCATGAACCTCGATGCGATGTCTCCCAACTTACTGTTGGTCTTGTCCGCCTCCAGCACTTCGGAATCATACGTCACATAGATGTTCATATTGACACATTCAAGTGCCTCCGTGGTTTTCAGCTTTACCTTGATGGTATCGCCCACCTTTACGGATTCACTTGCCCCAAGTGCGCTCCCGTCGGCTTTATATGCCTCCAGCACCACATTGGGCGTTGCTGTCCCTGTCTCATCTGCCGCGAAAGCGACCAGCGCAAGGCTGCTGATCATGGCCGCGACCAGAAGCAGCGAGACGATCTTCTTCAATACTTGCACTTCGTGATCTCCTCCTTGTAATGTGTGTATTTTATCGATCACCTGACCGGTGATTGGATAACAAGTTTTCGATTAGCCAGACGACCGATGGATACCGGTCCTATTCGAGAGAGGAGGTGGGAGGGGCGGCTTTTCCCCTCCCACCCTTATGGAAAGCTGACAGTCTCCGTTCAGACTGTCTCGGCTTGACAAGGGTAACTCAGCAGGACACCTCCTGCTCTGCGGCCTTTGCCGCTTGTTTTTCCGCCCTACGCTTCACGGCCTTTTCGTGCATCCGCTGGCCGCGGCGGAGGATCTTGGTCTCCTGCTTCTGCCGCTTCTTCTCGGCGCGCTCGGCCAGGAACAGCGGCTCCTGTACCGCCCGTTCTTTGCGGTAGCGGGCCGTGCTGTTCAGCTTTATCATCCGTGCGGGCGGCAGACACGCTGACTGTAAGGCCGCGTCCCAGCTTCCGAAGCGCTGTTCGATGAACGCGCCGCCGTCCACCTCGCAGGGGGCGGGACTGTGGCGCAGGGTGCGGGCACACCGGGCCAGATACAGCGCCAGCTCCCGCAGGGGCGTTTCGGCGTGCTTTTCGGCAAACGCCGCGTCCCGCGCTGCCAGCGCATCTTTGGTGCGCTGGGCGATCTTCTGGTCGCGCCAGTTCTCGACATCAAAGTGCTGGTTGGGGTTGAAATGACTCATGGACATACTCCTCCCTATGGTGATTACTGGTAAGAAAAAACGCTGACGAACCTCGTCAGCGCGCACTCCTACCCTCGTCACAACGAAGAAGCGCCGCTGCAAACAGAGTCCTCAGCCGTGCAATTCTACTGCCCTCGCGCCACGAGAACCGTTGTGTCCCAACGATTCTCCCGTACACGACCTACCTTCTCAGGACTCGCGTCCCAATGGCGGGTATTGCCCAGCGGCTCAAAGCCGTTTTGGTCGTTTCCTTGCGCTCACAGTGCCGTCCGCGGTGGGTTTGGTTACCCATGTTCCTTTAAGGCTGTACCCTGACGAAAAATCGTCTTTACAACGCACAGCCACACGACGTCACAGAACTCAGCTGTATGAAATTCTCGGTTCTTTTGAACAGTTTTTTCGCAAAGTAACATACTTTGCGAAAAAGCGCGGAACGCCTTGCGCTGCAAGGCATTCCAGATTTATGCCAGAAAAAAGTCGAAAATTAGAACTCGTTGTTGACACGGAAAAACGACTGGTATATACTGTTATTTGGTTGAAATTGGAAAGTTTTCGCAAAGTATGTTACTTTGCGAAAATTTTTGCGTTGACAATATGTTTTTTATCACATATAATATGCATAGGAAAAGAGGCGGTGGTTATATGGATTTCATGGTGGAATACTATGAAAAAGCGGATGGTTCACGGCCTGCCGAGGAGTTCATTCTGTCACAGGACAACAAAATGCAGGCAAAGATATTCGCCGCCCTTGAATTGTTGGAATTGAAAGGCCCAGCACTGCGAGAACCATATTCCAAGCCGCTGGGTGACGGCATTTTCGAAGTCAGGGCAAAGCAGGGGTCTGATATCAGCAGGGTGCTGTATTTCTTTGTAGTGGGAAAACGGGTCATCCTGACCAACGGATTTGTAAAGAAAACCGCCAAAACCCCGTCCCGCGAGATCGAACGGGCGAAGCGGTATCGGGCTGATTACGAAAGCAAGGAGGTATGACGCTATGGGAAAGAATTTTCGTGATACGCTGAACGAGCGAATGAAAGATCCCGCATTTCTGGCAGAGTGGAACGCGCAAGAGCCGGAGCGTCAGATTATGCGTGCGATTGCCGAAGGCCGCGAGGAAAAGGACATGACTCAAAAGCAGCTGGCAGAGATCACCGGCATCACGCAAGCTGACATCAGCCGTCTGGAAAGCGGCACAGCCAACCCCTCGCTGCGGACGCTCAAGCGTCTGGCCGCCGGTATGGGCATGGCTCTCAAGGTAGAGTTCGTCCCCATTCAACCATAAGCAAAAGAGACAGGCATTTGCCTGTCTCTTTCATGTTATTCCCTTGAGAAAGCCTATCCCTTCCACGGCTCTGCGCTTGTAGTCCATGGACGAGTGAACGTATAGCCGAAGCGTGGTGCGAACATCGGCGTGCCCCAGCAGTTCGCTGACGCTTTTCACGTCCACGCCGCGCTCCACGCAGCGTGTGGCGTAGCTGTGCCGCAGGCAATGAAAATTCCGATACCGCACGCCGCAGCGCTCCAACAACACCTTATAGCGGTACTGCATCGCCCGCGGGTCAGGGACGATCTCCCCGCCGGTCAGCAGGTAGCTGTCCGGCTGCTTTGTCTCTGGCTTCAGCATCCGCAGCATCTCTTTCGGAATGGGTATCCAGCGTTCGGAGTTCTCCGTTTTCGGTGGCTGCACCGTCAGGCACGTCCCGCCGTCTATCTGAGCGATGCGCTCCACCGTCCGCTGGATGTGCAGCAGTCCCGCCCCCGCGTCCACGTCCTGCCATTGCAGGCCGCACAGCTCTCCCAGCCGCAACCCGGTGTAGGCTGTCAGCAGCACGCCAAGTCCCGTCCTGTCCGGACGGCGCAGAATGACCTGCCCCATCTGCTTCAGCTCCGGCTCGGTGAACACCTCCACGGCCTTCTGCTTTGTCTTGGGCAATTCCACATCATCGCCGTACCCCACGCCCGCGATAGCCACGATCCGCAGCAGAAGGCCGCCCACCTCCCGCACCAGCTTGGGCGAGAAGTCCTCCTGCATCTGCTGGATGAAGTCGTTGACCTCCTCCGCC
>OIEN01001206.1_pt1 | contig 12241 bp, 9 predicted proteins | sample 1581741 | NCBI WGS metagenome assembly OIEN01 (sample SAMN01760944, study PRJEB22395) | human gut metagenome | reverse complement strand
GCGGGTGAGACAGTGGCGGTTCCGGACGCACCTGCTAATGCGGCTTGCGGTACTTTCAGAAATGCACTGCTGAAAGCAGGGGCGATGGAGGTTGAAACCGCACAGGCGGGCGACCTTGTTTTTTACTGCAGTACAAGCGGTGATACTACATATCATGTAGGAATAATGAAAGACAGCAGATATTCTGTTGAGGGCAATGCACTTTTGAACGGTGTATTTCAGGTTGTAGACAACAGGGATACAATGACATACACTACCACCAAAGGTCTGTCTATCGCCAACGGCGATGTTAAGAGGGTATTTATAAGACCGAATTATGTTACTTCTATTACTCATCCGGATATCAATATAGACTATATCACTAAAGAGCAGGGCGCTCAGTGGGCGCTTGACCGTGTAGGTAAGTCAATTGATGTTGACGGATATTACGGTGCTCAATGTAAGGATTTTGTCGAGAAATTCACAACTGAGAATTTTGGCGTTTCTTTTCCCGGCAATGCTATTGATTTGATTTATTGCGCAATACCATCCGGATGGCAGAGAATAAAGAATACTCCGGAGTTTTTGCCTCAGCCCGGTGATATTGCATTGTGGGCATACGGTACATACGGGCACACGGGAATAATAGTCAGTGCTAATCTGAACACATTTGTATCTGTAGATCAGAACTGGTACAATGCCAGCTCCAATGGTTCTCCTGCCGCAAAGGTACAACACAATTATACTACATACAATTTTTGGGGCGTGCTTAGACCTCCGTATTCATCAAATCCGCAACCTAATCAGGAAACGTGGAAAGTTAACGTTTCACAGGGAGTCAATGTACGATCCGGACCGGGTACTAATTATGGTGTTGTAAAAGCGTACCCGAATGGTACAACTGTAACTATCACCGAAAAGACTTCAAGCGGAGGATACACTTGGGGAAAATGCGGAGATGGCTGGCTTGTTTTAGATTATTGTCAATATTTAAGCGGTAGTCTGCAACACACCCATTCCTACGGCGCATGGTATGATAAAACAAAACCTACCTGCACGAGTGCCGGTGTTCAGGAACAGAAATGTTCATGTGGTGCAACCAAAACAAGAGAAACGGCGGCACTCGGTCACAGCTGGGGCGGTTGGGCAACAGCAACAAAGCCCACCTGCACGGCACAGGGCGTTGAGCAGCGTACCTGCTCCAGATGCTCAAAGGCAGAAACAAGATATATTACGGCACTCGGACACAATTATTCTTCTGAGTGGACGATTGACAAGCAGGCTACCTGCTCGACAGAGGGTTCTAAGTCAAAGCACTGTACACGCTGCAGTTCGGTTACAGAAGTAACGGCAATACCCAAGACAGCGCACAGCTATAAAACCACTGTTGTGGCACCTACGCTTACATCGCAGGGATATACTGTTCACGAATGTACGGTGTGCCACTACAGCTATAAGGACAGCTACACCTCGCAGATAACACTGTCTGCTGTTACCGGCGCAAAGGTAAAGACGCAGGGTACTACCTCGCTCACACTTGCGTGGGATAAGAACGCAAGCGCAAACGGTTATGTTGTTGAGCAGTATAAGGGCGGTAAGTGGACGCAGATAACAAAGACTGCAAGCAATGCGGTTGTATCGTACACGGTAAACGGACTGAAGGCGGACACCACCTATACGTTCAGAATAAAGGGCTATGTGGTTTCCGGCACAACGGAATACAGTGGTGAGTATACAAGACTTGCGGCTAAGACGAGAATAGCGAATGTCGGCACATTCAAGGGTTCGGCGGTTTCCGGCAGTGCGATAAAGCTCGACTGGAGCAAGAATGACAAAGCTACAGGCTACGTTATCGAGCAGTACAAGGGTGGAAAGTGGACGGCACTTGCTACCACAAAGAATAACACCACGCTTACGTTTACTGTGAAGGGACTTGCAAGTGCGACTGTATATTCGTTCAGAATAAAGTCGTTCAGAACCGTAAACGGCAAGACAGATTACAGCGAATATACAAGTCTTAAGGCGGCTACTTCATTCGGCGGCGTGAATAACCTTACGGTTAAGAGCTATACGGCTTCGGCAATTACGCTTGCATGGAACAAGAATGCAAGTGCAAACGGTTATGTTGTTGAGCAGTACAAGGGCGGTAAGTGGACGCAGATTGCAAAGACGAGCAGTAACGCAACGGTTACATATACTGTAAACGGACTGAAGGCGGATACCACCTATACGTTCAGGGTAAGAGCGTATAAAACTGCGGCAGGCAAGACGATATACAGTGAGTATACAAGACTTGCGGCTAAGACGAGGATAGCGAAGGTAGCATCGTTCAGAGTGACCGGCACTACAACAAGTGCGGTTGAGCTTTCGTGGAACAAGAATGATAAGGCTACGGGATATATCATTGAGACCTACAGAGGCGGTAAGTGGACGGCTATCGCCACCACAAAGAATAATACAACACTCAGGTTTACCGTGAAGGGACTGGCGAGAAATACGACTTATTCGTTCAGAATAAAGGCGTTCAGAAAGACGGGAAGTACGACCGAGTTCAGCGAGTATTCCGGTCTTAAGGCGGCTACAAGGAAATAATCGTAAATATATGACAGGCATCGCAGGCATTGTGCAGACGGTGCCTGTTTTGTTTTGCGGCGGGTTTGGAAGGGTTGGTGCGGGTGAAAATAATGCGAAATTTACCGAAAACTGCGTTATTACACTTGCAAAAGTATCGGATTTCTGTTATAATGTCTATCGTGTAGGCATAGGCTTTGATTTTAATTTCCATAAAAAGCCATATTACATAACCATATTATAATTAACCGACGCAGGAAAAATGCGTGAAAGGTCGTGTTATCAGTGGAACGATTCGGTTCCATCGTCTTTGCCTGACGGCGAGATCAAATACAGGATAATAAATAACGAGGAAAGAATAAAGGTATGAAAGAACAGTTACAGAATATAAAGGAGCAGGCGCTGAAAACTATCGGCGACTGCGTTGACGTTAAGCAGCTTGACGAGCTGAGAGTAAAGTACCTTGGCAAGAAGGGCGAGCTTACAGCTATACTCAAGAGCATGGGTAAGCTGTCCGCTGAGGAAAGACCTGTTATGGGTCAGCTTGCAAACGATGTAAGACAGTCGCTTGAGGGCTTTATTGCACAGAAGCAGGCACAGCTTAAATCTGCGCTTATGGAGCAGAAATTAAAGAAGGAAACGCTGGACGTTACCATGCCCGGAAAGCAGCAGGCGATGGGAGTACGTCATCCGCTGAATATAGTTCTTGACGAACTGAAGGAAATATTCAGAGGAATGGGATACACTGTAGTAGACGGTCCTGAGGTCGAGGAAACGAAGTACGTTTTCGATATGCTTTTAACAGAGGACGGTCACCCTGCAAGAGATGAGCAGGATACATTCTATATTACTGATGAGATCCTTCTGCGTACACAGACATCTTCCGTGCAGATAAGAACAATGCTTAAAAACAAGCCTCCTATAGCTATCATAAGCCCCGGACGTGTTTATCGTCCCGATGCTGTTGACGGCACGCACTCGCCTATTTTCCACCAGTGCGAAGGTCTTGTAATAGATAAGAATATCACATTCGGCGATCTTAAGGGTACGCTTGAAACGTTTGCTAAGCGCCTTTACGGCGACGAGGTAAAGCTCCGCTTCCGTCCTCACCACTTCCCGTATACAGAGCCGTCAGCCGAGGTTGACTTACAGTGCTTCAAGTGCGGAGGCAAGGGTTGTCCGCTCTGCAAGGGCGAAGGCTGGATAGAGATGCTCGGTTCAGGCATCGTTCATCCGCAGGTACTTATCAACTGCGGAATAGATCCCGAAGAATACAGCGGTTTCGCTTTCGGTATAGGACTTGAGCGTATTGCTATGATGAGATACAACATAGACGATATGCGTCTGCTGTACGAGAACGATCAGCGTTTCCTCGCACAGTTCAGATAAGAGAATTCAGAAATACCGATAGGAATCGTAAAAGGAGATATTAACGTGGATTTATCAATGAGATGGCTTAACGACTATGTTAAAGCCGATATGCCAATAAAGGAATTCGTAGCGGATATGACGATGAGCGGTTCAAAGGTTGAAACCTATCATAAGATGTCCGATCCTATAAATAACGTGGTAGTTGCAAAGGTGCTGAAGCTGGAGCGTCACCCCGACAGCGAAAAGCTGTGGATATGCCAGCTTGACGCGGGCAGAGAAGAGCCTGTGCAGATAGTTACTGCGGCGCAGAATCTGTTTGAGGGAGCGATTGTTCCCGCTTGTATGCACAACAGTACGATTGCAGACGGAACAAAGATCACAAAGGGCAAGCTGAGAGGCGTTGCAAGCAACGGTATGATGTGCTCTTATGCGGAGCTTGGTCTTACAAAGGATGATTTTGACTATCCCGTAGCAGACGACGGAATACTTATACTGAATAACGATCCCGATGTTGATTCTTTCAGAATGGGTATGGATATATGCGAGGCTTTACAGACAGACGATACTATAGTAGAGTTTGAGATAACGAACAACCGCCCCGACTGTCTTTCCGTACTCGGACTTGCACAGGAGGCAAGCGCAACGTTTGATATTCCTATGAACTACACCGAGCCTTCATTCAAGGGCGTTGACGGGGATATTACAAAGGAAATCAGCGTAAGCGTTGAAAATACAAAGCTCTGCTCACGCTATATGGCGGCGCTTGTAAAGAACGTAAAGATAGGACCTTCGCCCAAGTGGATGGCAAGAAGGCTGAGAGCGAGCGGAGTAAGACCTATCAACAACCTTGTTGATATAACGAACTTCGTAATGCTTGAATACGGTCACCCGATGCACGCATTCGATTTAAGATATGTCGAGGACAACAGGATAGTTGTAAGAAACGCAAAAGAGGGAGAAACATTAAAGCTGCTTGACGAAATGGCAGAGCCTGTAAAGCTGACTCCCGAAATGCTGATAATCGCAGACGGAAAGAAGCCTATCGCCATAGCCGGCGTTATGGGCGGCGAGCATAGCGGTATTATGGAGGATACGACTACTGTTGTATTTGAGGCTGCCTGCTTTGACGGCGTATCGGTAAGACGTACAGCAAGAAAGATAGGCGAGCGTACCGAGGCAAGCTCACGTTTTGAAAAGGGTCTTAACCCGGTAAATGCAGAAAAGGCGCTCAAGAGAGCATTACAGCTTATCGAGATGCTGGGCTGCGGCGAGGTAGTGAATACTATCATTGACGAGAACCACAGCGAGTATGTTCCCGAAAGATTAAAGCACGACTATAAGTGGGTGAACGAGCATTTAGGCTCGGATATAAGCGAGAACGAGCAGATAGAGATTTTAAAGAAGCTCGGCTTCGGCTATGAAAACGGCGAGATAATCGTTCCGCCTACCCGTATAGATATGCACCGTGCGTGCGATGTTGCGGAGGAGGTTGCCCGTATATACGGCTACAACAGAATTCCCTCGACTATACCGAAGCTGTCATCACAGGGCAAGAGAACGCCCGAACAGATATTCGAGGACAAGGTAATTTCACTTGCACTGGCACTCGGATTCTACGAGGTAATGACCTACAGCTTTATTTCGCCTAAGGACTATGAGCTTCTGCGTATGGACGAGAAGTCAAGAAAGAGCGTTGTGTTAAGACGTCCGCTCGGCGAGGATACAAGCGTAATGCGTACTTCTGCGCTTACATCAATGATGGAGGTTGTAAGAAGGAACTGGAGCAACAGAAACCTTGAGGGCAGATTCTTCGAGATAGCAAGAGAGTATTTCCCGACAGGTGAGAATCAGCTCCCTGTTGAAAGAGATGTTCTGTGCTATGCGCTTTACGGAAACGGCGAGGATTTCTTCACGGCAAAGGGCGTTGCCGAGGAAGTTATGGCAAAACTCGGACTGAAGAATGTCGTATACACGGCTGAAAAGAACAATCCTACATTCCACCCCGGAAGATGCGCAAAGGTCACTGTAAACGGTGAACTTATCGGCTATGTCGGTCAGCTTCATCCGGAGGCTGCGGCTAATTTCGGTGTAAATACAGAGGTTTACTGTGCTACGCTCAGCATGGAGGTAATGTTCAATAATGCAGACGGTGATGTAAAGTACACCGCACTGCCCAAGTTCCCCTCAACATACAGGGACCTGAGCCTTGTGTGCAACGAGGACGTGCCGAGCGGAGATATAGTTGCGGTAATCGAAAAGACCGCAAAGCATCTTGAGGCTGTACGTCTGTTCGATATGTACAAGGGCGAGCAGGTACCTGCAGGTATGAAGAGCCTTTCATATAAGCTGATACTCAGAAAGAAAGACGCTACGCTGACAGACGATGAGGCGGACGCAGTTGTTGCAAAGGTGCTTAAGGCACTTGAGAATATAGGCGTTACATTAAGATAACGGCGGAATTTGCAGAAATAATCGGGGCACAGCCCCTTATAAACAGTAAGGAGAAAAGCAATGAAATATTTTAAAAAGCTGGCAGCGGCAATATGCGCCGTGGCAATCACATTAAGCGTTGCAGGCTGTGCGGATGTATCGACTATAGGCTCGGTTGACAATCAGACCATAAATGCGGGCATATATCTTCTTTATGAGCAGACGGCTATAGGCGAGGCTCAGCAGGAGGTTGACGATCAGCTTAAGGCTATGGGAACAAGCGCATCAAAGATAGAGAATTTCAGCTACTATAACTACAATGTACAGGACAAGACGTTCTCACAGTATGTTCAGGACCGTACATTAGAGCAGGTAAAGCAGTATGTCGCTATCCAGAACAAGTTCAAGGAGCTGAACCTTTCACTCACAGACGAGGAAGAGGAAACCGTAAAGACCTCTGTAAAGAAGATGTGGGATACGGAAATCTCATATTACGGCTACAGCACAGGAAAAACCTACGGTCAGAACTATGAGGCAGGCGGAATAAGCAAGAAGTCATACGAGGCTGTTCAGCTTGTAAACAAGATGAGCGAGAAGGTATTTGACGCTTACTATGAGAAAAACGGCATATCCGCAACAGACGAAAAGGATATAGCTACTTATTTCTATGACAATTACGGCAGATTCCAGATAATACAGGTTTCTCTTAAAGAGGGCAACGGCGACAAGATAACGACCGACGAGGGCAAGAAGGCAAAGAAGGAACAGGCTCAGGGCTATGTTGACAGACTGCTTGCCGGCGAGGACTACGATAAGGTATATCACGAGTATCAGGATCTTGTGGCAAAGGAAAAGGCTGAGGCCGAAGCCGAGAGCAACTCCGGAAATTCATCTGCAGCTTCTTCTGCGGCATCATCTGTAACTTCTTCGACAAGTGAAACCGCATCGGACGATACAACGAGCAGCGGAACATCGGGAAGTAAAGAAGAGGAGCATGACCACGAATTCCTGCTCGGCAAGACGGATACTTCACCGAGCGAGGAGTTTGTAAAGTGGGCATTTGAGCTTGACACAGACAAGGGCGGAGCTTACGAGGCCGACAGCGTTTACTATGCGGTAGTACGCCGTGATATAAAGGAACGTGAGGACTGGCTCACGGAGAATCACAGCAACGTGCTTCACGTTATGAAGGACGACGACTACAAGGCTATGCTCAACGAAACGGCTAAGGACTATGTGCTTGATCTCAACAATGACGCACTCAACAAGTACAAGCCCGAAAATTTAAAGAAGTAAACGCAGTATAAAACAAAGTATAAAGATATGCGGTCAGAGCAGGAAATACTCTGACCGTTATTTTTCGGAAAGGACAATGCGGTATGATAGTATTATCCGGTAATGATATTTCGGTGTCCTTCGGCGGTGAAACGCTGTTTCACGATGTGAATTTCCGGCTTGAAGAAAACGGCAGAGCCGGACTTGTAGGTGTAAACGGGTGCGGAAAAACCACGCTGATGCACGTTATAAACGGCAGGCAGGAGGCTGAGACAGGCGGTATAAGCAAGGCGGCGGGGATAAAGATCGGCTGTATGGAGCAGTATGTTATCCGTGACGATAATATCACTCTATATGACGAGGTACTGGAGATATTCCGTCCGCTTATCGACGCTGAAAACGAGCTTGCGGATATAGCGGTTGCGATAGATACGGGCGACCACAGTGAGCAGACGCTGTCAAGGCAGATGCAGCTGCAGGAAAGATTTGAGCGTGAGGGCGGACTTACCTATAAATCAATGACTTGCTCGGCGCTTGCCGGTCTGGGATTTTCCGAAGACGATTTCAACAAACCGATAAGCGTGATGAGCGGTGGACAGAAAAGCAAGGCACAGCTTGCGAAGCTGCTTCTTTCGGGGAGTAATATACTGCTTCTTGACGAGCCTACGAACCACCTTGATATTGACGCTGTGGCTTGGCTTGAGGACTTCCTTGCGGAGTATTTCGGTACGGTTATCGTTGTATCGCACGACCGTCACTTCTTAAACAACGTTTGTACCCACACGGTAGATATAGACTATACAAAGATTAAGATGTATGTCGGTAACTACGAGTTCTGGTATGAATCTTCACAGCTTATACAGAAGATGTTAAAGCAGCAGAACAAGAAGAACGAAGAAAAGATAAAGGAATTACAGAGCTTTATCCAGCGTTTCTCGGCGAATAAGTCCAAGTCGAAGCAGGCTACATCGAGAAAGAAGCTCATTGACAAGCTGACTGTAGAGGAACTGCCTGCGTCAAGCAGACGTTATCCGTTCATCAGCTTTGATATGGAGCGTGAGATAGGCAAGGATATTTTACAGGTTGAAGGGCTTACAAAGACGGTTGACGGCGTTAAGGTGCTTGACCACGTCAGCTTTACTGTCGGCAGAAACGACAAGATTGCCTTTGTTGGCGATAACGAGATTGCCGTTACCACACTGTTCAAGATACTGATGGGTGAAGAAGAACCGGACGAGGGCTTTATCAAGTGGGGAAGCACCGCAAGCGTAAGTTACTTCCCTCAGGATAACAGCGCATTCTTCAACGGCTGTAAGCTGTCCATCCTTGACTGGATAAGACAGTATTCAAAGGACGAAACCGAAACATATCTGCGTGGCTTCTTAGGACGTATGCTGTTCTCGGGCGATGATATATTCAAGAATGTTGACGTTTTATCGGGCGGAGAGAAGGTACGTTGTATGTTCTCACGCATGATGCTGTTCCAATCAAACGTTCTTATCCTTGACAGACCTACAAACCACCTCGACCTTGAAAGCATCACCGCCGTAAACAACGGTCTTTCGGACTTCAAGGGCAACGTGCTGTTCGCTTCTCACGACTATGAGATAGTACAGACGGTCGCAAACCGTATAATAGAAATAGCCGACAAGGGCTGCTACGACAGGCAGGGAACATACGAAGAGTATGTTGACTGGAGAAAGGCAAACCACGGCGGCAGCTTCACACTCTGATAAAACAGGATATATAACAAGGCGGACTGTCCTTTTTCGGGCAGTCCGCCATTATATTTAATCCTTGCTGTACCACCAGATGCCGTAATAATCGCCGCCGTGTATCATAAGCGATGTATTCTTCTCGTCATCTCTGTGCCAATACAATGCGGCAACGGTACTGCCGTTATCTTTTCGGCTAAGTGTATAGCCGTCTGCCGATGCGGTAACATCATTTATCTCAAAAGTCTGCTCACCGAGTTTAATCGTTCCGCTTGCACAGCACAATCCCGCATTATTTACGGTAACGGTTATGTCAATAACGGAATCAAGCTTTGTTCCTTCGGGCATATCTCCCTGAACCTCAGCATCGGCAATGTGTGTCTTTACAAACGGATTTTCAATATGTATCGTTTCATTGCGGGGCAGGAACAGTATAAGTCCTGCCGCAACCGCTCCCAATAAGACTAAAACACATATTATAATTACAATTGTCTTTTTCATCAAAGCCTCCTAAACAATCACTTCGCTGAATTATCCTGAAGATACTGCGGAATAAATTCCTTTGTGTACCATACCCCCATATAATCCCCCTCATGGATTATTACGGTTATTTTGTTTGTATCACTCGCATGATAAATTACATCAACGGAGTTTGCAGAATCATTTTCTTCTTAATAATATCCGAATTCAACCTTTGTGGCACTTGTAATATTTACAGTCCTGTTACCGATTTTCAGACTGCCGTCTGCCTTGTACAAATTATCTTTATCCGCAGTCAGACTGACATCCATCGAAATATTCTCCGATGTTCCATAAGGGGTGTTGCCTTCTTCCTTTACAAGCCCGTTTTCACGCTTGATAAATTCACGGTCAAAATGTATGCTCTCGTTTTTGGGCATAAATATTATCAGTCCTGCAACACCGAGAGCGATAACTACAGCCGCACAAATGATTATAACAACAGCTTTTTTCGTATAAAATCCTCATGTTTGTATGATTTAATTAACATTTTAAATCTTTTTGAATTATATCATCGCTGTATTATTTTGTCAACGAGTGAAATCGTTGCCATTCATAAGTTCTACAAAAGTGCGCTGTAAAGTAAGTTAAAAGCAAGTTTAATTGTAACAATTACCCAATACCGCTTTACAGTTACACAATTTGTTAGCTAAAGTTAAATATACATAAACCGATATTTAACAAGTCGATACCGAGTATCGGCATAAATAAATGCCCCTGTATCAGGGGCGAATTTCATATTTCCTTGAAATCAAATTTAACATTTACGCTGTCCATCGTCTTACTTCGTCTGAACCTTGTCATAATACGTTCCTCTATGCCGTCAAACGAGCTTTTGTCCGCATCAAGCAACAAAAGCAGATACTGGCTTCTGCTGTAGCGTGTGTATACATCTCTCATTCTCAGCGAATTGCTTATGCTGAACGAAATTTTATCCATTGCCTTTTCAAGCAGTTTTATATCCTTAAGTTCATTTTTACTGCTGTCAACCGCAGAAACAAGGCAGATAGACAGCTTGCTCTCGATTCTTTGACTTTCACGCTTGTACAGGCGAAATATGTATTTGAATATTTCGTACTGGCAGTAAAAAACTCCTTTTTGCTCCTTGCTGTCATCACCTGTGAGATCGCCTATTACCGCATCGAGATCATTCTGTACATCATTTCTTGGCTTTACCGTAAGCTCGTAAAGCTCGGTGAGGTGAGCGCCCGGTGCGGCACCGTACTGCTCCATAAGATATGCACGGATATAATCATACTGCTTTGCGGCACGTTCGTAATCTCCCATTGCGACAAAGGCACGGATAAGGTTTGCGTGCATTTTTTCATCGGACTGGTCAAGCATTGTGGCACGCTCACAAAGCGTTATTATTTCGGAAAATTTTCCCATAGGGTAAAGTAGCTGAGCGCATTTGTCCACAGCGGAATTATAAAGTGCATGGAAATATACGTTTATAGGCTGTACCCACGTTTCTCCGACAGCTCCTGCAAGATAACCGCTGTTGTAAAGGGCGATAGCCTTTTTATACATACTTATGCGTCTTGTTCTGGAAAGCGACTCGTCCTCGGTTTTATCTATATATTCCTTGAATTTTGTCGAATCAATAACGCATTCATCGCTTTCAATAAAGGCATATGAACTGTGACTGCCTGCTATGAGTTTACCACCGCCGGGTATCATTTCATCAAGCACCGCTCTTGTTCTGTGTACAAGCGTCTTAAGCGCATTGGCAGGATTTTTGCTGTCCGACCACAACAGGTCGATTAGCTCGTTCTGGGTTATTTCTCTGCCTCGCTGTGCAATAAGATATTCAAGAAGTAATATCATCTTTGAGCCTCTGTACTCGTTTTCGCACAGACGCTTGTCACGGTATGATATTGAAAACTGACCGAACATAGTAATATGTATCTTATTCGGCATTTTTTCACCTCCTTGTTTTTTCTTTCATCTTAACGTGTGCTTTAATGAAATTTTACGCTAAAGTGTGAAAATAATTTAAGCAAAATTCAAATTTTCTGACGGATGTTATGCAACAAGCGTTGCATTGTTGGCGATTTGTGTAAATACGATGCTATATTCTGTAAATAGCATTTACAGAAATAACTAATATCGTGTAAAAATGCACAATTCACTTGGCAAAATGTTGAATCAACTATCGTATAAGTAGAAATGCGATGGTGATTCAGGCCGCTGTTTGTAATGTAACCGAAATGTAACCACGATGTGGCATAATATGCTCGTAAGGTTGAGATGTAGATTTGAGATGATGTCTACCTCACGTTTTTACTTTTCTTTCCGTCATGAGAAACAGCATACCGCAGCAGAGGTTGTAGTGATGCTGTTTTTCTTTTTTGCGTGGAATGCGGTTTACAGGCAGGCAC
>OIEN01001203.1_pt1 | contig 12261 bp, 10 predicted proteins | sample 1581741 | NCBI WGS metagenome assembly OIEN01 (sample SAMN01760944, study PRJEB22395) | human gut metagenome | reverse complement strand
CGCTAATATAATTATTACTATAATCGTAATAATCAAACTTATTAGCGAAATACCTTGTTTTTGCTTTTTCATTTGCACTCATTCCTCCATACCATATTTTACCTAAAGTATATCATTACTCAGAACACATTTGCAATACTTGTAACACAAATGTAATATTAGCTACATTTCACTTTTCTCCCTTTTCATTAAGTTCTTTTTCAATTCGATTATGGATAAGTTGAGTTTATCCATTTCACGCACAATATAAAAAATGTTTGACAATATTTTGTCAAACATTTTTTATATTTTAACTAATTTTCTTTATAATCTCTTCTTTCGTAATCCCAAGCTTTGCAAGCTCTTCGATTTCTTTTTTTATTGTTTCAATTTTTTCATTTATAGCATTTTTTAAAATGCTGCTTGTGTCATCTGCCACAAAAGTGCCTTTTGTAGAAATCGTATTTATCGCCCCTCTACTTTCAAGTTCTTCATAAGCTTTCTTAACTGTATTAGGGTTAACTCCTAGCGATGTAGCAAGTTCTCTTATAGAATAAACTTGTTGCTTTGGTTTTAAAATTCCAAGCGAAATCAATCTTTCAAATTGATTAACAATTTGCTCATATATAGGAGTTCTACTTTGATAATCTAAATTTATCATCTACATCCCCTCCTATTCGCCAGAAGTAGTTACAACTTCTTGATTTATTACATTCGTTTCAGCACTTATATTATCTAGCATTTCTACATCAGTATTTAATAGTGGCTTTTCATCTAAACATTTTTCTCCAAAATTATCTTCATTTGTTTCTAATAATTTTAAGAAAGTAGAAACATCTTCTGCATAAAAGGTGAAGTAATATGACGTCGCAAAAACACCCGTTTTAAATCCTTTTATTTCTACATTAGCATTATCAATAATATATTTAACAGATTCATCATTCAAGTACGCACTATATCTTTCATACAAATTGTCATTATAATCTTTTTCAAAATTTTTGTTATAATATTTTATTGTAATATAGTTGCTATAACTTTTAGAGTTCTCTAATTTTTGACCAGCATATTTGTTATATGCCTTTGTCGCCATCTTAAAGACATCTTCGCTAATTTCTATTGGATACTCAGCAGATATCAATCTATGATTTTTATATCCATAAAAACTAACTTGTTTCAAAGACTCATTTCTTAATTTCAAATATTCTTTACAAGTATATTGATTTAAACCTTCTGCTATCTTCTTTATAAACTCTGTTTCTTCTTTTTCTGTAAAGTCCATCGTTCTATCTTTTAACTTCATAGTTTTATCAAACTTGTGTGAAGAACTATTTCCATCTACAGCATCAGACAAATCATTTATATTAATATATAGATTACGTTTAAACTTAGTACCATCGTTTCTAGTAATAGTCACTCTTTCCCATATATACTCATCATCAACATAGTTGTATATTTCTGAAGATAACAAAATCTTCTTTATACTATCTTTATTTTTTATATTAAAAGTAAAATCAAGTTCATCTCCAACTGTAAGTTCTTTTATATTGTCAATATTAAGCTTACTGTCATAGTTATCATATACAAGTAAGACAGAATAATATGCACCTAGCAAAATTAATACTGAAATTACTAAATATGTAACGTTATCTTTAAATTTCATTTTTTTATTTGTAATCAAATCATATACAAAATAATAAATAAATATAATTCCAAGCAAAATCAATATAAGTTCAAAACTTTCGTAATTAATAAAACTAATTAAAAGTGCAACAAATGGTGCAAGTGTTAAGCCTTTTACTAAAAAATGAGTACGATTATTTTCAAAAGACTCTGTTGCAATTTCCATTTTTCTTTTCTTAAACAAATAAAGTCCAAGTGCAAAATAAATAATGCTAAGTATAGCCATCTTACACATTGATATACTACTATAATTATATTCACCATTAAAAATCATGCTAGGTGCTGTATAATTTATAATTCTAGAAAAATTACTTCCAATATCTCCATATTCATTATACAATGCTACTACATTGTTTGACGTATAAACAACTACAAAGAAAGTTGAAAAAGGTATCAAAAATGTTATAAGTAAAGTTACCACTATCTGTGTCAAAAGATTTCCAGAAACACTCATTGCCAAATTTGCTATTGTAAAAACAAATATATATGCTATCGTCTGATAAGCAAAAATATCAAATACCATTGCATTAAATATCGTAGCACCCGTCACAACGCCAATAAGTAAAGTTAATATAAGCGTTATGAGTTGCATAAGTACAATCATTCCAATTCCACCAATAGTATTCGTAACAAAAATCGTCTTTCTACTAACTGGCATAGAACACATAAAATCTACACTGTTTTTCTTATATACATATCCAAACAAACAAACTGAAAATATAAAAGGTATAATATACATCCCAAATATATTCACAAAAGCCAACTCACTAAAATCAAGTATTTGATCTTTCGTTGTCATTATCGTAAGACTCGTAAAAATTGGTACTATTATAAAAAATAATACAAGTGCCATCTTTGACTTTTTTATGTTTTGTATCAAATACTTAAAATTAAATAATTTTGTCAAATTCATAACCAAGCACCTCCATTTCGTAAATAAATATTTCTTCCAATGTAAGTGGTAAAAAGTCTAATATAATTGGATTCATATCTTCTAAAATCTTTTCATATCCTTCTCTTTCGCCCTTTAATATGACGGTTGCAACACTACCTGTCTTTTTAAAACTAAGAACATTAAGATTTTGAAAATCCTCTTTTGAAAATTCTCTTGGAAGTGAAATTTGAATTTTAAACATATTAGTTTTTAAAGAATCAATATCACTTTCAAACAAAATACCACCTTTATGAAGAAGTCCAAGGTTATCGCATATATCTTCAAGCTCTCTTAAATTATGGCTAGTCATTATAATAGTCGTTTCCTTTTTCTCCATTTGCTCTGCTATAACTTTCTTCATGAAATTTCTTATAACAGGGTCAATGCCATCAAACGTTTCATCAAAAAACATATAATCTGCATTAGTTGCAAGTGCACAAACAAGTGCTGTTTGACGTTTCATACCTTTTGAGAAAGTTTGAATTTTTTGTTTTCTATTTAGTTTCAATTTGTCAAACATTTTAATAGCAAATTCTTTGTCGAAATTTTTGTAAAGTTTGCTATAAAAAATAACCATATCATTTATTGAATAATTCTTAAAGAAAAACAAATCATCAGGTACAAAAACAAGCTTTTGTTTAAACTCTTCACTGTCCGAAATCTCTTTGCCGTCAATCTCGATGCTACCAGAGTTTTTTGAAAAATCCCCATAATAATTCTAAGAAGTGTTGATTTTCCAGCACCATTAGCTCCAATAAGTCCATATATAGACCCTGTCTTAATGGTACAATTTAAATCTTCAAGCACTTTTTTATCGCCGTAAGATTTACTAAGATTTGTAATTTTTATCATAATCTTCCCTCCCACACCCACATTGTATCACCTGTACTAGTACAATGTCAATAACAAAGTTAAAAAAATATCAATACTATTGTATTGACTTTTTATGTTACTATAGTATAATTAAACTAAAGATGAGGTGTTTGTCACTAATCGTGACTTGCCCTTGGTTGGTAAAAAAATCACTCAACCTCGAGAAATGGATAGAGTGATTTTTTTATGCTTATTTTTTCTTTAAGTCAAGTAAATACTTAAAGAAGCATGCTAATAGTATTACTGCAATAGCAAACAATATGTAATCATCTTTTACCATCGGCATCACCTCCCTTTTCATTTGTAAAAATAAAAAGGGCAAATCACATCGTATCCAAACGACCTCATCACCAAAACAATATCAAAAACATTTGTTCTTGTCAAGAGAACATTTAAATATTTACAAAAAATGGGACACATGATGTGTCCCGTTTTTTATATTAAAACTTCAAGGTATCTAACTCTTTAATTTCTTTAATATCACTTACTTTTATGTCTTCTTTCGAAAGGGTATAAAGTTTATCACCAATTCTAACAATTCTTTCAACTGATTCATCATGCTCAATCTTGCCTCTAAGCGAGATGCCTTCTTCTACACTTACATTATACACTAAAGCACCATCAAACATTTTATCTCCATACATCGGTGTACCATCCTCATAATATCCACCATCGCTTGTAAGATAAGCTGCGAAAGCAAAGATTCCTTCGTTTTCATCAAAAAGCAAAGCTTTATGATTATATAAAAGTTCCGAATAACTTCCTCTATTTCCTATTTTTACAAAGTACAATTCCTTAGGATTATTATAGTCAGAAACATCAAAAATAGCCATCTTAAGTCCAGTAGCATAAGCGACAACTTCTTGCTCACCTTTCCAATTCAAATATGATTTCTCAACCGAATCTTCGCCAAATCCAATAAGGTAATTTTCTCCTAAAGGATGTAAATAACTACTATATCCTGGTATCTTTAACTCACCTAAAACTGTAGGTTTTTCCGGATTAGATAAGTCAATCACAAAAAGTGGATCAACTGTTTTATAAGTAACTACATACGCCTTCTCACCCATAAATCTTGTAGCATATATTCTTTCGCCACTAGCTAAATTAGTTACACTTCCTATTTCTTTCATATTCTTATTCAAAACAAATAGATTGTTTCCTTCATCCATTGTTGTCGTAGTTATTCTAAAGTTGCCATCGTATTCATCCATAGAAAATTGATTTAACAAAGCACCATAAACCTTGCCAGTAGCAACGTGTTTAACCTCACCATTATCTATAGAAAATTTATGAATACTTGTTGAAATTTCATTTGAAGAAGTGCCAGATATACCAATAGCTTCGTCTATAACATTCGTTATTTTCGGAGTATATGTATATTGACGTTTTACTTTTGCGACATACAAATTTTCCTTTGAACAATAAACATCATTTCCTGCACCAAGGTAAGTATTTACATTTGCCTTGCTTTCCAAATCTCCTAAATTAAAAGATGTAATAATCATATAATTACAATTTGGATCCTCTTTTAAATCGTTAAAATACTTAACTTCTGTTGCCGGAATTTCACGATATTCACTAGATTCACTAGTGTCTCTGCAAATTGGTAAAATGTCTGAATTTTCAATATCAATATCGTCATAAATATAAACATATTTATTAGTAACAATATAAATATTCTCGCCTATTTTTCGAGAAGCAATTTCATTTCCTTCTACTTCAATTTCTCTAACAAGTTCATAAGAATTAATATCATAAATCAATGCTTTCGTAGTACTTGTTCCTCTAACACGCGAAATCCCGTTAGTTTTCAATTGATCTAAAACTATTGGCTCATTATACACATCACAGTTAGCAAGAACAACAAAATATTTGTCATCTAAATACATTTCAAAAGGCATATCATTATCGTCAAAAGTTATTTCTTTTGAAACTGCTAATTTCTTTTTCGTAGTATCTATAATCTCAAGTTTGTCGTTTGTTAGATAAAATATTTTTTCTCCGTTAGTCTTTACAATATCTGCCTCATCAACACCTTGTACTTGTGTATTTGTTGCTGAATAGTCTTCGCTTTCTGCAGGTTTAGTTTGTGAAGCACTTTCACTTTTGAGTCCACTGCTTTGTTCCATAGTTTCGTTAGTGACCATGTCATAAGCATCATCTGCGAAATAAATGCCTCCCCAATATCTATAGTTTTCTTTTGCATTCTCAGATAATTCTTTTAATGTACTTACCAATTCTTCTTTCGAACTAAAAGTTGAAATATTTTCTTCATTAGTATATAAGCTTGCTACTTCCTTTCTTTCTCCAGATGATTTTGCGTTAATGTTTACCTTATTTTCATTGATTGAAGTTTGCAAAGTAACAGCTATAACAGCACAAAAAACAATTGCCGCAGTAGATAGAGTCATCTTTCTTTCAGCCTTATATCTTTTTGCTTTTAAAACTATAGATTGTACTCTTTCTTCGTTACTCTTCATAAGAAAATCCCTCCTTTTCCAAAACTTCTTTAAGAGAGTTTCTAGCCCTATAAGCAAGATTTTTAATCTGCTTATTAGTTTTTTTCATTATCTTACTAATTTCTTCGTAAGACATATCTTCGAAATACAAAAGATGAATCACCGTAGCATAATCGTCTTTAAGCTTAGACATCGCCTCTTTAATATGTCTATTTTTATCATTCGTAATAATAGTTTCTTCTAGCTTTTCTATATCCTCTATATCAGTATCTAATTCTGCATAAATTCTATTTCTTTTAAGTGCGTTTAAAGCCTTGTTTCTTCCAATTTTAAATAGGTATGTTTTAAAAGAAGATTCTTCTCTAAAATGATGTTTATGTACTACAAGTTCCATAAAAGTATCTTCCATTAAATCCTCTGCCATATCAATGTTCTTTACTAAACCATTTATAAAATACATAAGATTGTCACCATACATCTCAACAATCTCATTTAAACCAGTTTCATCACCATCTAGAAAACGGCGGTAGCTACTTGCACCGTTATCCATATATATCCCCCTTCCCCTTTCAAGAAGTTACACTTGTTTGACAAACAAAATGCAAAAAAGTCTCTACTTTCATACCATAAATTTACCATATCTAAGAATTTATGGCAATAAAATCTATAAAAATAAAACCTAGTAATCATTTAGACTACTAGGTTTTCAATATGGAGCGGGAAACGGGGCTCAAACCCGCGACCTTCGCCTTGGCAAGGCGACGCTCTATCAACTGAGCTACTCCCGCGTGAACAATCATTATATTACATTATAAAATAAGTTTCGTCAAGACTTTTTTATAATTTCTTTAAAAATTGTTCCTCGGGATTATTAATTCCTCTATTTTCTATCTTAACAAGTTTTCAGTCATAACACTCATAAGCATAACTAGCAAAAGAGCCACGTCAAAAATATAGTCATGAAAAACGTACAAATACTTTTTAGCAAGTTTAAAATCTACTTTTATTGCAAGCAAATCTTGTATTTTCTTTCTACTCTCCTTATTGATTAAGGCCCTTATAAATAAGTCAATTCCATAAACCAAGCTTGCAATCAACAAAAATACCAAACCAATAGCAAATCTTTCTGGCAATATCATTTCTAAAGCAGCAAAACCATTGTTAACAAAGTGAATAAACATCGTTAACTTTATATCATTTGTGTATAAATATATTGCTCCAAAAACTATACCTATTATAAATGCAAAAAGTCCTTGTGATAAATTCATGTGTACAAACCCAAATAATAACGCAGAAAAAATTAGAGCAAATTTTTTACTATACTTTGAAGTCAAATCAATAAGTGCTTTTCTAAAAAATAGTTCTTCAAAAATTCCAGGGATAATAGCTATCGAAATAATTGCAATTATCTTCGTCATAATACTAGAGTCCGAACTTATATCAAACATATCTACACTACTATAATCAAGTCCAATCTTTGGATAAAGTAGGCCAAGTAAAAATTGTAATCCAAAAATTAAAACCAATGCTAAAAATACAATCTTTGCTTTCTTTCCTAACTTAAATTCTTTCTTGATAGGATTTTTTTCTACATAACTAAGCACAAACTTAGCTGCGATTCCCAAAGATACCACTTGAAGAATTATTTGTAAAATCAAAGTAAGCTCTGTTGTAGTTAACACGTTTTCAAATAATACTGGTAAAATCATACCACAAATTAATGAGAAAATAACTTGTAGTCCAATATAAATAACAAGTCCCATTCCAACGACAAATCCAATGCTTTTCACATTCTTCTTTTCAATATACTCTTCTTGTGTTTCTGCTTCCTTTGTCTTTTTCTTTTTAAGTTTCGTATAATTTAAAATTCCATTTTTAAAAGGCTTTGCACAAAGATTAAAAAATACTGGTATTGATACTACTAATATTAATAGCGAAGCCAAAATTTGCCACATTTTTGCTTGACCTATTACCATCATTGCTGGGACAAAATAAGCTGAAAGTACAGGTAAGCAAGAAATCAAATATAAAAGCAAACTTACCTTGTTATATGGTGTTATAAAATAAACAGTCGCAGTATATGCTATCATCATGCCAAAAACAATAAGTGAAACCGTATTTCCAGCTTCAGAAGATGAACTTGTTTTAGCAGCAACCAAAGCTTGGAAAATGCAAAGTAAAATCAAATTCAAAACATTATAAATTATAAGCATCAATATATAAATAACAATATCTTTGCTCATATTGTTAAACATAAATGAAGCGCTAAGCTTAATGTCAGTCTGTGCAATATTTATAATCTGCGAAATCAATGCTGCAATATAATAATAAACAATCATAAGTAACCCTTGTAAAACAAGAATTATAACATTACTAAATATTTTAGCAAACAAATATTCTTTTTCAGAAACAGTTGTAAGTATATACTCTGTTGACTTAGACTGCTTTTCTTGAGAAATCTCACTTGCAAGTTTAGAAAAAACAAAAACGGCAAGTAAATATGTTGCTGCTGCAGAAAACAATTTAATGTACTCTTTTGATTCCGAGTCCTTTGCATCAACAGAAAGCATCACTCTATTAACACTTAAATCTTTTTGAAACGTTAAAATATCTCCAGACGAAACATTATACCTTTTTGAAAAAAGTGTATTTCTTATTTCATACATTTTGTCTTTCACAGGTGAATATATAGAAAGTTTTATTCCTTCTTTTGAAATTAAATTAATCTTAAAACATTCTTCTTCATCCGGCAAAACCTCTATAGCAGCAAAGTCATCTGGCATATTTTCTGCATTATACGTATTTTCTGTTATTCTACTTATCTTAATATTTTCTCCACTTTCAAGCTCACTTAATCCGTCATAAATCAAATCTCCACTATCCAATATAGCAAATTCAAAAGGTTTTTCTGTCTCTTCAGGTTTAAATAAAGTAGTAATAGAATTCCAATTCAATATAAGCACAGCAATAATTAAACTTATAATATTAAAAGCTAGGAACCACTTATTTTGAATATTTTTATAAATTGAAAACTTGATAATCTCTCTTGCTTTTTGACTATTCATTATTTTCACCTACCTTATCTATAAAAATATCATTTAAAGAATTTGCGTTTTTACCATCAATCTTATAATCAGCTAATATCTCCTTTAAATTTCCATACAATAAAGCCTCTCCGTGATTAATAATCAAAACATCATCACACAAGTTTTCAACATGATTCATAACATGAGAAGAAAAAATAATTGTTTTGCCTTCATTTTTTAATTTCATAATCGCCTTTTCTAATTCTTCAACACTAACAGGGTCAAGCCCTGAAAATGGTTCATCAAGAATTATAAAATCAGGATTATGCAAAACAGAAACAATAAACTGAATCTTTTGCCTATTCCCTTTTGAGAGCTTGTTTACTTTCATATTGAAATATTCACTAATGCCAAATTCATTCAGCCACTTCTTTAAGCTCTCATGTATTTCTTCTTTATTCATTAGCTTTAAAGCACCATAATACTCGCAAATATCAAGCACCGTAAACTCCGGAAGTAGACTTCTCTCTTCAGGTAAGTATCCAAAAGTATCTAGAACTTTGCTATCTATCTTCTTGCCATTAAAAAGTATTTCACCTTTTGTTGGATTAATTAAATTTAAAATCATTCTAAAAATAGTAGATTTTCCAGCACCATTTCTTCCAACTATTCCAAGCACCTTTCCATCTTCCACCTTAAAAGAAATATCCTTAACAGCAGTAACTTTTTCAAATTGTTTTGTAACATTTATAAACTCTAACATACATCCTCCTTTCAATCAAGAATAGTATAATACAAAAAGTCGTCTCTTAAAATATTATAATGACACTTTTTTGTGTTTTGGCTTGAGCAAATAAAAAAGTGAGTACCTTTAAGATACTCACTTCTTGGCTGGGCTGGGAGGATTCGAACCGCCGAAATGCCAGAGTCAAAGTCTGGTGCCTTACCACTTGGCTACAGCCCAATATTTAAATATGCATGGGGTGAAAGATGGGACTCGAACCCACGACCTCTAGGGCCACAACCTAGCGCTCTAACCAACTGAGCTACATCCACCATCTAACTATCACGCAACATATATATTAACCTATTTTCATGCTCATGTCAAGCAAAAGATGAAAAACAATCCGCTATTTTTCAAAAGAATGGTTGTAATTCAGCTAAAAATAGGTATAAGGTCTGATAAGACTTTTAGAAGCAATTTTGTCAAGGTGGAGATTACGTCAGCAATACTACCTTGACAAAGCCTTGCGGATAAAAGTCTTATCAGACCTTATACCTATTTTTAGCTGAATTACAACAAAAGAAATGAAAAGTTATGTCAAATACATGGAGCTGCACATCTTGGTAAGCTTTCTGCTAGCCAAATGCCTCTTACGTATTGGACATAACTTTTTATTTTATGTTTAATTCTTCAAATTCGAGTTAATAAACTCTGAAATTACAGTTTTAGCACTTTCAATGTCAGGATATCCAAAAGTAGTAACATATGGGCAATCAATAACCATTCTAGTTAGTGGCTTCATCGAATTCATGTCAAAGAGACAAAGAATCGGAATCTTTCTTTCCATCCGAATTGCATGCTCAATTTCCATCCCAACACCTATCGATGGAACAGTAATCTCTGCAACAAGTACATCACTATTATCCAGCCAAGTAATATCTCTAGCATATACGTTAACACTTTTCTCCGACTTACTCTTTAATTCACCAACATGTTTAGTCCAAACATTTCCAAATTCCTCAAGAAACATAATCAATTCCTTATAAACCGGTTGTTTTCCCCGACCGCCAGCAATGGAACCACTAAAGTAAATATTCATTTACTTACCTCCTAGAGTCATAATTTCCGTATGCCAAATTATATAACATTATGTAAATTTTTTCAACAAAAAATATTGAAAAATACATACTTTCATGCTAATATGGTTACAGTTTAAAATTCAAATATCTAGGAGGAAATGATGTTTATGGGTAATACTTATTGGTGGCTTAGTATAAATCCAAAAATGCTTAGATTTAGAGACTTAGAAGTTGGAGATTGCTTCTACTATACAGCTCTAAATGAAGATGGAACACCAAGAACTTTATATAAAAATTTTACAGAAATAAAAAAAGGTGACTTAGTAATCGCTTACGAGCTTGACCCGGCTAAAGAAGTAATTGGTCTTTGTCAAGCAATCGAAGAAATAAATGATAACAAAGTAATGTTTAAAAAAATAGAAGGTCTTACTGATACAGTATCAAGATACATGATTGAGTCACATATCGAGCTTGCTAACTTAGAAGTTTTCAGATACACACAAGGAACTTTATTTAAACTTTCAAATAGAGAATATGAAGTAATCTACAGCATGATGCGTGAGCTAAACCCTAAAAAGCAATACAGATACTACGAAGACTACGATAAGGAAAGATTTTTAAAAGAAGTATATTTTGAAGAAAAAGATTACGATGAGCTTCGCTCTTTAATATTACGTCGTAAAAACGTAATATTACAAGGAGCTCCAGGTGTTGGTAAAACGTACATTGCTAAAAGAATGGTCTACTCTATTTTAGGCAGAAAAGACGAAGAAAAAATCTTATCTGTCCAGTTCCATGAATTGTATTCAAACGACGAATTTATGGAAGGTTATCGTCCTGATGATATAGGCATATACAAATATAAAAGGGGCTGTTTTAAGAGAATTTGCAACAAGGCAAGAAATGATCCAAGCAACAAATATTTCGTAATAATAGATGAAATAAATAGAGGAAATATCACAAAAATATTTGGAGAAGCATTCTCTTTAATAGAAATCGATAAACGTGGAAAAGATAATTACATTGAACTTGCTTGTTCAAGAGAACGTTTCTATGTACCAGAAAACGTGTATATCATAGGAACTATGAACACTTTCGATGAAAAACTTGCAATAAAAGACTATGCTCTAAGAAGAAGATTTTGCTTTTACACAATAAACCCTGCTTTTGAAAATGAAGACTTTAAAAAGTTTTACTCGCAAAATCCATTACTTTCAAAAGTAGTTTCTGCTGTGGTAAATGTAAACAAAGACTTAAGCGACGATTTAAAAATTGGTCATTCATACTTTTGTAAACCAATGGATGATGAAGACATTAAAATGACTGTAAAATACAGCATCGAGCCATTAGTAAAAGAATATTACAGAGACAATATAAACTTGCAAAATAACTACATAAAAACATTAGAAGACACTATAAAATAAAAGTTTCAAAAACGAATTAAAAATCGAAACCCGAGAAATGAGAAAAAGGGACGGAGGAAAATTCTCACTTTTGAGAAAAA
>OIEN01001195.1_pt1 | contig 12344 bp, 12 predicted proteins | sample 1581741 | NCBI WGS metagenome assembly OIEN01 (sample SAMN01760944, study PRJEB22395) | human gut metagenome | reverse complement strand
CCTCCGGCAGCGCCTGCCTTTACAACAGACAACAGCAAGCGGTTTTACCAGCTGCCGCCGCCTCCGCCGCCAACAAGGAATACATCAATCTTCACATCTGCTCTTATTGTTAGTTTGCCTGATGTAAGAAATCTAATTTTCCAATTTTTGTTTCCCTCTGTGTAAGGAGTGTCATCATCATTGACGATTTCATATTCACCTGTATAAGTAAATGTAGGGAGAACAGGAGGTTCTTCTATTGGCGGTTCTTCACTTCCGCCTCCGTCTTCGTTTCCTCCGCTGCTTCCGCCTCCATTTCCATCCGCAAAATTAAATAATTCATTTGCTAAATTTTCTTGATAGCCTATTGTATTTTCCATTTCTAGTTTTGCTTTTTTGGCATAATCAAGCACCCCTCCATTTATTGCAAAATTTACTGTAATAGTAACAAGAATTAACATTATAATAATTGTTACTATCAGTGCAATTAATGTTAGACCGTTTTGTTTTCTCATTTCTTTTGTTCTCCTCATTTTCCTTTCCTCCTATTTATTTTTCCTATTTTTCTTTGTCTTAATCACTGTTCTATTATTCTGATATTTTGTATACATTCATATTTTATTATTAAACTTTTTTCTTGTCAATAATTTATTGTTGCTTCTTACTGTTTTTTTATTTCATTTTTTCTTTCATTTTTGATAATACATTTAATGCATCTATTGGTGTTAATTCATTTAAGTTTACTTTGTCTAATTCATGTGCTATTTCTGCTAATTTATAATTGTAAAGGTCTAATTGCCCAGCCATTACTTTTTTGTTTTCTTTTTCCACATTTTTGCTACCTAGAATACTTTTTCTTTCTAAAGATTTTAGTATTTCATTAGACCTTTTTACAACAACTTGTGGAACTCCTGCAAGTTTTGCTACATGTATTCCATAGCTTTCATCTGTTCCTCCTGGAACTATCTTTCTTAAGAAGATTATATCTTCCCCTTTTTCCTTTACTGCTATTGAATAATTTTTTACACCTTCTACTTTATTTTCTAGGTCTGTGAGTTCATGGTAATGTGTTGCAAATAATGTTTTTGCTCCGCATTTTTCTTTGTTTGCTACATGCTCTACAACTGCCCATGCAATTGACAATCCATCATATGTTGATGTTCCTCTTCCTATTTCATCTAGTATTATCAAGCTATTTGATGTTGCTTCTCTAAGTATTGTTGCAACTTCCATCATTTCAACCATGAATGTACTTTGTCCCATACTTAAATCATCTGATGCTCCAACTCTTGTAAATATTTTGTCTACAACTCCAATTTTTGCTTCAGTTGCTGGTACAAAGCAGCCTATTTGAGCCATTAATGTAATTAATGCCACTTGTCTCATATATGTAGATTTTCCTGCCATATTTGGTCCTGTAATTATTGCCAACCTATCATTTTCCTTGTCCAAATATGTGTCATTATCCACAAAACTTCCAGTATCTATCATTTTTTCTATTACTGGATGACGTCCACCTTTTATATCTAAAATCCCACTATCGTCAACTACTGGTTTTACATAGTTCATATCCTCTGAAACTGTTGCGAATGAAATTAAAGTATCTAAAATTGCAATTATATTTGCAGTTTTTTGTAATCTTACAATATTTGCAGCTAATTTTTTTCTTATTTCTACGAACAATTCATATTCTAAGTTTACAATTCTATCTTCTGAGCCTAATATTTTGCTTTCAAGTTCAGTTAATTCTTCTGTTATATATCTTTCTGCATTTGTTAGAGTTTGCTTTCTTATAAATCTATCTGGAACCATATTTAAATATGATTTTGTTACTTCAAAGAAATAACCAAATACTTTGTTAAATCCAATTCTTAAATTTTTTATGCCTGTTTTTTCTTTTTCTCTTGCTTCTAGCTCTAGTAGCCAGTTTTTGCCATCTGTTGTAGCTTTTTTTAGTTCATCTACTTCTTCATTATAGCCTTGTTTAATTATTCCACCTTCTGTAATTGTAATTGGTGGCTCTTCTACTATTGCATTTTCTATTAAGTCAAATAAATCTTTACATACATCTAAATCTGAATATAAATTTCTTAGCATACTTGAATTAGTTTTTTCTAACATTTGCTTTATTTCAGGAAGTTGTTTTAAAGAGCTTTTTAATGACACCAAATCCCTTGCATTACAGTTTCCATATGCAATTTTTCCGAACTAATCTTTCTATATCATAAACATATTTTAGATTATTTGAAATTTCTCCTCTTAAGATTATGTTGTCTTTTAGTTCTTCTACTGCTTCTAATCTATCATTTATTTCTTTTACATTTACTAATGGCTCATTTATCCATCTTCTTAGAAGTCTTCCTCCCATTGATGTAAGAGTTTTATCTAATACCCAAAGTAAACTTCCTTTTTTAGCTTTATCGTGCATTCTTTCTGTAAGTTCTAAGTTTCTTCTTGCTGTTATGTCTAGCGACATGTATCTATTTGTGCTATAGATGTGAATTAAATTTATATGCTCTAATTTAATTTTTTGTGTTTGGTTTAAATAGTCCAAAAGTGCATTTATACTTGCTACTTCTAACAAATGATTATCAAGATTTTCTAGCTTTTTTTCATTTTCTATAAAAGTATAGTTTTCTAGTAAATTTTCCACATCTTCTTTGAAGGCTTCTTCTTGTAAGTTTGTTATGTACGCTCCAAATCTTTTTCTTATTCCTTTTATTTCTTCCTCAGAGTCAAACAACATTTTATTTACTATAATTTCTGCCGGATTAAATTTAGAAATCTCATCTATAAGTGTTGCATAGTTGTTCTCGCCCATTATTTTACTTGTATAAAAATCTCCTGTTGTTATATCACAAATAGCTAGTCCAAAGTATATTCCTTTTTTGAATACTGACATTATGTAGTTGTTTTTCTTTTCGTCTAATAGGTTTGCTTCCATTACTGTTCCTGGTGTTACAACTCTTATAACATCTCTTTTTACAATTCCTTTAGCTGTTTTTGGATCTTCTAATTGCTCACATATTGCTACTTTATATCCTTTTTCTATTAATCTTGAAATATAGTTTTCTGCCGCATGGAAAGGAATACCTGCCATAGGTGCACGTTCAGGTTGTCCACATTCTTTCCCTGTTAGTGTTAATTCTAGTTCTCTTGCAGCTATTTTTGCATCTTCAAAAAACATTTCATAGAAGTCTCCTAATCTATAAAATAAAATGCAATCTTTGTATTTTTCCTTTGTTTCTAAATAATGTTGCATCATTGGAGAAAATTCCGCCATTTATATTTCACCTCTTAAATACCATTTATGTTCTGATATTATTTTTAAATCTATTACTTGTCCTATTGAATCTTCTGGTCCAACAAATACTACTACCTTATTGCTGTTTGTTCTTCCTGTAAGCATCTTGTCATTTGTTTTACTATAACCTTCTACTAAAATTTTTTGAGTTGTTCCTATGTATTTTTTGTTATTTTCTTCTACTTGTGTTTCAAAAAGTTCTTTTAATCTATCAAATCTTTTATGTTTTATTGTTTCTGGGATTTGATTTTCCATTTTATCTGCTACCGTTCCTACTCTTCTTGAATATATAAACATAAATATTTGTTCAAAATTTACTTTTCTAACTACATCTAAAGTTTCTTCAAAATCTTCTTCTGTTTCTCCTGGGAAACCTACTATTATGTCTGTTGAAAAGAGTGCGTCTGGGACTTTGTCTTTTATTTTTTTTATTAAATTTAAATAATGTTCTTTTGTATATTTTCTATTCATTTTCTTTAATACTTCTGTACTTCCAGATTGTAATGGTACATGTAATAATCTAGATATTTTTTTGCTTTTTGCAATTACATCTATTACATCATCTGTAAAGTCCTTTGGGTGCGGAGATATAAATTTTATTATTTCTATTCCTTCTATTTTTTCCACATCTTCTAAAAGATTTGCAAAACCATAATTATCTCTTGGTTTATATGAATTTACATTTTGTCCAAGTAATGTTATTTCTTTATATCCTTCCTTTGCTAAACCTTCAATTTCTTTTAAAATGTCTTCTGGATTTCTACTTCTTTCTCTTCCTCTAACATAAGGTACTATGCAATATGAGCAGAAATTGTTACATCCATACATTATTGTTACAGATGCTCGTTTTTCATCGTTTCTTTTTATTGGAAGGCCTTCATAAACTTCTCCATCTATATCTAGAACATCTTTTATTTTTTTTCTTTCATTCAATATTTTATAGACATCTTCTGGAAATTTATGTAGTGTGTGTGTTCCAAATATAATATCTACATATGGATAGCTTTGTTTTAGCTTTTCTTGTATATGTTTTTCTTGCATCATGCACCCGCAAAGTGCTATGATTGCATTATTTTTTTCTCTTAATTTTTTTAGTTCTCCAAGTTTTCCAAAAAGTTTTTCTTCTGCATTTTCACGTACACAGCATGTGTTTATAATATATAAATTTGCTTGTTCTAAATTATCGGTATAAGCATATCCCATTTTTGTTGCCATTCCACTTATTTTTTCTGAATCGTTTTCATTTAGCTGGCAACCCATTGTTAAGATATTATAATATAATTTTTTGCCTTCATTTAGTTTTCTTATTTTTTCTATGTATTCTAGTTGTTCTTGTATTACTTCTTTGTTCACAATTATTCCTCCATTTTCTGCTATATTGTAATACATTTTTTCAAATTTTTCAATATTCATTTTTGTTTTATTTGCGTAAAAGTTGTTGTTTTACAATTGATGTGAAATAAAATTTACAAAATTAGTATTTTGAATACTTTTCTACATCTATTGTATAAAAAAATAGCACTCCCTAGAGGGAGCTCTATTCTACATTTTTATTATCTCATAAACACCATAGTTTTCCATTTCAATTTTCCATTTTCCCCTTGTCCCAAGAAGTCCTGAGGCCTTCTTGGGACTTTTTTATTATTGTAGTTCAAAGATGTGTTTGCGGGTCGCCGTGGGCAGCGACCTCTACATTGTTTACAATAAATTCATTTCCTCTCAAATTGCAATTTATTTTGTTATTTTGTCATAAGTTTATTTTACAGCATATTTTTTGGTTATGTCAATAAAAAATTAATATTTTACATTTTTAAGTTTTTCTTCATATTGTTTATAATTTGGTATGTATTTTCTTATCATTTCTTGAAATTTTTGACAGTGTGTTTTATATTTTAAGTGGCAGAATTCATGAAATATTATAAACTCTATTTCTTCTTTGCTATATTTTACTATTTCAGGATTTATTGTTATTGTATCATTTTCAAAGTTGAATTTTGCCATTGCATTTTCTTGTATTTTTTCTATTTTATAATCTTCTGGTGCTATTTTTAGTATTTGTCTTATTTTTTCCATAATAGATTCTATTTCTTCTGATGCAATTTTTTCATATAGTTTTTCTATTAGCTTTTGTAATATTTCATCTCTATCTGTAATTTTTTTGTATTTATTTGGTAAACAAATTGTAAGGTTTCTACCTTCTAATGTTAATGTTGGCTTTTTTAAGTTTTTATAATTTACTATTACTTTACAATCTTCTCCTAATATTTTTACAATTTCGTTTCTTATAAATGTTTCTTGGCTTTCCTTTTCATATTCTTTTATTTTGTTTAATATTATGTTTTTCTTTTCTTCAATTATTTTTCTTATTTTATTGTTTGTAAAAAACCATGGGGCATTAATTACAACTGCACCATTTTGTACATTTATTGATACATCTTCATTAAAATATCTGTTTACTGAATATATTATTACTTCTTTTTTATTAAACTTTTCCATTTTTTTGCCCCCATTTCAGGCAGGGTTTTGCATCCTGCCCAATTTATTCTTTAGAACTTCTGTTCGTATATATTTTACATCCGTATTTTTTATTTGTCAATAGTTTTGCAAAAAAATGTTTGGTATTTTATACTTCTTTTTTCAAATTACCGTTTGTGTAATTTTGTCCTTCTAATCTCTGGTTTTGTTTATGTATTTCTATTATTTTATTTATTTCCTCTATGCTTTCTTCTAATACATCTATCCTTATTGAATTTACTTTTAAATTTTCCCACATTATAGATGTTATTTTTGAATTGTATATGCTAGTGTTGCAGTTTATTCTATTTGTGTATATTGGAAACTCAAAGTTCATTCTATCTTTTAATACATATTTTCCCTTTGTACACAAACCGGTACAATTCTTAAAAGTTCCTATAGTACAGTATTCTGAAGTCATTAGTGGAGTTCTCCCATATACTATTAGTTCTTTATATAAATTTGTTTTTATATTTTTTATTTCCTCTTCATTTAATTCTGGCGATATTGTAATTGTGCTAAAATTTAAGTTCTCCAATTCCTTTGCAGTTCTGTTGTTAAAGACATTTAATGTATAATTTGCAATCATTTCTAAATTGTATTTTTTTAGTTCTTCTATTTGAGATAAATTTGACACAACAAACCCTTTTATATTGTAATTTTTAACTAAATCTTCTATTTTTTTATAAATTATATTTTTGTGTTCATCTCTAATAATATTAGGCATATATAAATATGTATTTGCAATATTTGTTATTTCTTTTATTTTTTCTTGATTTTTAGTTAAAATTGTTTCTTGTACTGGCAAATAAATTCTATCAAGCCTAGTTAATTTTGTATAATCATAGTTTTCTTTTATTAGATTTAATAGTAGTGCTACTTTTGTTTGTTCTTGTTTTTCTTCAACTTTCAATTCTTCTACAACTATTTCTTTTGTCTGTCTACTTATTAACTCTCTTAGTTCTTCTTCTAAATTTTCTATTGCTTTTCTTCTTAATTCATTTATTTCTTTTATAGAAATATATGCGTTTTTATCTAATGTCACTTCAACATCTTCTATTTCAAATATTGTTCCTCCAGTTTTTCTTATTTGCTCTTTTATTCGTTTTTCATCTATTCCTATTTTTTCAGCTGTTTCCACAATATTTCCTGTTACATTGGCACTTTTGCTTGTTTTTAAATCTAATATTTCAATTTTTACTGGTTTTCCAATTTTTATATCTATTTTAGCAAAAGCTTTTCTTTTTATATTCTCCTTAGAGCTAATTTGTTTTACTTCATTTTCTAATTTTAAACTTACTGTTTTATATACAAAATCACCTACATTTATTTTTCCCTTGATTCTTCCAATTGTTACAATCTCGTTTGATTTTGCAGATTTTATATTATTTTTATTTTTCATAAGTTCAGAAGTCTTGCATGAGTTTTCATTTATTCTTATGCTATCTCCTAAATCTATTTCGTCTTCTAGTTTTATTTTAATATAACCTCTGTTTGGATTATATGATATAACTTTTCCTAAGAAAACACCCATGTGATTTGGTCTTTTGGTGTACATCATATTTTTCCCAAGTTTTCCTTTTATATAGCCAGTACTAAATCCGCCTCTATTAAATACTTGCATTAATTTTTTTCTATCTTCTTCATCTACTTTATATTCATTTTCACTAAGGGCTAAGTCTATGTACTTTCTATAAATAGAAGTAACTACTCCAACATATTCTGGTGTTTTCATTCTACCTTCTATTTTAAAAGACATTGCTCTACTTTGTATTAATTCTGGGATTATATCTAATGTACAAACATCTTTAGAACTTAGCAAATAGCCTTTATCTACTACCTTATTTTCGTCCTTGTTTATTAGTTCATATGGCAATCTACATGTTCCTGCACATTTTCCTCTATTTCCGCTTCTTTGCCCAATAATACTACTCATTAAGCATTGCCCAGAATATGAAATACATAATGCTCCATGAATAAATATTTCCAAATCTATTCCGAGTTTCATCATATATTTCCTTTATTTCTTTTAGGTTTAACTCTCTAGAAAGTACTACCCTTTTAAATCCAAGTTCTTTTAATTTTTTAACGCCTTCTACATTATGAGCAGTCATTTGAGTACTTGCGTGAATTTCTAAATCTTGGAATTTTTTTATAGCAAATTTTGCAAGTCCCAAATCCTGCATAATTATGGCATCTACACCACATTCATATGCATATTTTATAAGTTCTATTGATTCTTCGAATTCATTATTTTTTATTAATGTATTTAATGTTAAATATGTTTTTACATTTCTTAGTTTTGCATATTCAATTGCTCTTTTTAGTTCCTCTTTTGAGAAGTTTGTTCCATTTATTCTTGCATTAAATTTGTTTGCTCCAAAATATACTGCATCTGCTCCATTTTGTACTGCAGCAATTAAACATTCAAAGTCTCCTACTGGAGATAATAATTCTACTTTCTTTTCCATAAAAATTCCCCATTTTTTTATTTTACGAATAATGTAAACCTATATAGTAAATAAAAAGAGCCTAATTTGCCCTTCCTCTTAAATATTATACATTATCATATTAAATACGACAAGCATTTTTTTATAAATTGTAATATTTACAAAATTAAGCATTTTTTAATTTTTTTCGCATTTTATTTGCATTTTATTTTATGTAATGTTATAATGCAATTAGAATTGACATATACTAAAGATTTAAGGGTGTGAAAAATATGAATCAAACCTTAGAGCACGAAACATTCGAGGAAGTCAGCAATTATAAATTGACTTTTGAAAATAATGATAATTTAGATGATTTAACTACACAAGATACTAATTTTGAAGGTACTAATGAAATGTCTTCTACTGAAGAAGATTTCAATATTGATGAAGAAAACAATGTTGAAGAATGTACCTCTTTAGTCGAGCTTAAAGAACGTAGACTTTTAGTTGCTCAGAATATATTTAAAAAGAGCATAAAAGTTTCTTTAAAATCTTTTTTAATTTCATTATCTTTGAGTTTTTTGAATCTATTTATATAAAAAATTAGGAGCATTAGTTTATTTGCCCCATATATAAATTGTTTTTTTGTATGTATTCATAGACTTTTGGATTTAAATATTTCTTTACATTTTTTTCATTGTTTTTAAACATTTCTCTAATTTGTGTGGAATCTATTTCTGCTAATTTCTCAGGTATAAATTCTATTATGTTTTTTTGATTTTCATTTCTTATTTTTTTTCTTTCTCTTTCTATAACTATTATATTATAGTTTGTTTTTAATTTTTCATAGTTTTTCCATGTTGGCATTTTTCTAAAATTATCAGAACCCATAATAAAAAATATATCATCTTTATTATATTTTTCTTTTAGTAATTCAAATGTGTCTATAGCATATAACTTTATTTTAGATTCTATGGCAATTTTTTCTACATCCATTTTATCTTCTATTGCAAGTTTTAACATGTTATATCTATGTTTTGCTTCTATTAAACTACTTTTTTCATAGTAGTTTCCAACTGGTACAAAATATATTTTGTCCAAATTATACTCGCTTATCAATTTTTTTGCCAAATTGATGTGTGTATATGATGGTGGATTAAAACTGCCTCCAAAAAATCCGAAGTCTCATATTATTATCTCCTAAAATTTATTTAAATAAATACCCAAATTTTTCTTCTATTTTTTCTTTATAATTTCCATTTTTATCTGTACTAATTCTTACTACTTTTATGTTTTTTGTTTTTTTCTCAATTTCATCTGCTAACTTTAGGTATTCCTCTTGTTGCCTTATACTACTTTTTACATCAAATTTTTGATACTCATATTTGTCTCTTTTTATTCTTTGTTCAAATTTAGAAGTATCTTCTAAATAAAGAACTACAAAATATATTTCAAAATTAAGAGAATCTAATTTTGCTAATAATTCTTCATAAATATCATGGAAAGAATAGCTTTTATATCCAAGTCTACTAAAAACTTCTTCTGAGAAAAATATTCTGTCAAAAACCATATTAACATCTTCACAGTTTTCCACATATTCTAATAGTTTCATATATTTTCTTTTTATTTTTAAATATCCAGCTTCTGTTTTGTCTTTTATTCCGGTAAGCCTGTAAAGATCTGTAGATGCTATTTTTTCTCTTAAATAATTGGTAAAAGTTGTTTTTCCTACTCCTTGTGGTCCTTCTACTATTATGATTGTATCTTTCATATAATTCCCCTTCTTTATATTACAATGGGCGCATTTTTTTTGCGCCCTTTAAATTAAACTTGTTTCCAGAACCAGTCTAAACTATTATCAACACTTTTCTTTTTGTAGAATTTACTTGCAATGTCATCAATCCATAAATATGAAAAGAATGTTACAAACACCATAGACAATTCAAATACTACACAATATCTAATTGTTACATAGTATTCTATATAGCTTGGCATACATAGTTGTACTGCATGGATTACTAATATTACTAAAAATGCTATTAGTGCTATTGCTGGAATCGCAGGTTTTTTTATTTCCTTTCCAAGGAAAATTAGTAGTATTGTTGCTGCCAATAATAGTAATAATGTTAATGGCTGAACAGTATTTAACATAAACATTTTTCTTCCTCCTTCTTTTGTTTTTAATTTAATTTAATTTTAATTAAATCCGCTAGCTTTTGTGCTTTTTCTTCAATGTCTGATTGGTTTTCTCCTTCAAGCATAACCCTTATAATTGGCTCTGTACCTGATGCTCTAACAAGTACCCTTCCATTATCTTTAAATTTTTCTTGTAATTCTTTTACTAATTTCTGTATTTCTTCATCTGTCTCATAGTTTTTCTTTTTATCATTATTTACTTTTACATTTATCAATACTTGAGGATATTTTTTGATAGCCTTACTTAATTCAGATAGCTTTGCTTGTTTTTCCAACATTATTTCTATCAACATTAATGATGTCAATATTCCATCCCCAGTTGGATTATAATCTAATAAAATTATATGTCCTGATTGTTCTCCTCCTAAATTATATCCTTCTTTTAACATTTTTTCTAGAACATATCTATCTCCAACTTTTGTAGCTTCAAAGTTTAAGTTATTATTTAGAGCAAATTTTTTCAATCCTAGGTTACTCATAACAGTTGCAACTACTGTATCTCTTTTTAATTTTCCTTTTTCTTTTAAGTAGTTTGCAAATATTGCAAGAATCATATCTCCATCAATTTCATGTCCATTTTCATCAACAGCTAAGCATCTATCTCCATCTCCATCATAAGCAATTCCTAGGTTTAGATGTTTTTGCATTACTAATTCTTTAAGACCTTCAATATGTGTTGACCCACAATTATCATTAATATTTATCCCATTTGGTTCATTATTAATTATTTCATAATTAATTCCTAGCTTTTTGAAAACCTGTTCTGCTACTTTATAAGTTGCTCCATTTGCAACATCTAATCCTACTACAAAATTTTCTTTATCAAGATTTTCTAAATTCTCTTCAAATATTTTTCTAAAGAAAAATATATATTCCTCAATTAAGTCTTGCCTATCTTCTGCAACACCTATTTTATCTGAATGTGCTGTTAATTCATCAAGTCTTCCACTATCCATAATGTCTTCTATTTCTTCTTCTATTTCATCTGGTATTTTCATTCCTTTATTACTGAAATATTTGATACCATTAAAGTCATATGTATTGTGTGATGCTGATATAACAACACTTGCGTCTGCTTTTAATCTTTTTGTTAAATATGCTACACCTGGTGTTGGTATAACTCCTAATTGTTTTACATTTGCTCCATAGCTTAAAAATCCTGCTGTCATGGCACTTTCTATTAGAGTACCAGAAAGTCTTGTATCTCTTCCAATTAATATTGTTGGTGTTTTATTTGTATGTTTTGATAGTGCATACGCACCTGCTTTAGCAACTCTATATACTAATTCTGGTGTAAGTTCAGTATTAGCAATTCTTCTAATTCCGTCTGTTCCAAAGTATTTTTTCATTGGTCTTCCCCCTTGTAATTTTATAAATTTTTTATTTGGTACCGATGGTGGGACTCGAACCCACATGGTTTCCCGCATGATTTTGAGTCATGTGCGTCTACCAATTCCGCCACATCGGCATAATTATTTAACAAAAAATATGTACTAATATATATTAGCACATATTTTTTAAATTGTCTAGATTTTTTTAAACTTTATTTTCTTCTTGTTTTTTTATCAAAGCGTCATACTCAAAAACAGTAACTGTTTTTATATTTATTTCAGAAAAGTCATCTTTTTCATTTTCAAATTCAACCATTTTAAAACTTGTTTTATTTTTTAAATCTAATTGCAGCTTAGAAATATCTACTAAAATCTTTGTTGATAAGTCTTGTCCTACTGGTAAAGTCTTGTTTTGATTATCATAAAAAATACAATTTGTATAACTTATTGCATTGCTTCCTTCTTTTAAATCTATTTTATAAAAATTTATTTTATTATTTTCTTTTTTTATAGCTTCTTGTATTTCTTTTTCAGGATTAATATCAAATATATTTATTTTTCTATCATCTAAATTATTCTCTCCGATTG
>OIEN01001194.1_pt1 | contig 12357 bp, 10 predicted proteins | sample 1581741 | NCBI WGS metagenome assembly OIEN01 (sample SAMN01760944, study PRJEB22395) | human gut metagenome | reverse complement strand
GCACCGTCGGCCAGCTTGTCGAGAGCGGCGGCGTGGATGGCAGGGAAGTCGCCACCGACGCGGCGCTCGGAGCGGTCACAGGAGGCGTAATGCAAAAAGCTTCTTCAAAACTCTGGAATGCTCGTGAAAAGACCATAAATAATTTGAGTCCTTCTAAATATGTTGAGACAGTCGAAAAGGAGGTCAAGAAAGAGAGGATATTATCCGGAAGGGGCACGAGCGGGACGGCAGCAAGGGCCGAGATACATAAGGAGACAGTGGCCAGGACCAACAATTTGTATCAGACAGATGTGTTTGTTGCTGATTTTAGTTATAATGCAGCCAATAATGCCGTCAATAATACCGTTCAAATGGGAACCACAAGCCTTATGCAGAAATTGACAGGTAGTAAAGAATAAAGTGCTATGAAATCAAAATGCAAGCCAATAGATTTGTCGAAAAGGGACAAGATAAAAGCTACGGTATCTTATCTTATCTTTTGCTACTTATTTGTTTTTTCTTGCATATATATACTGATTCGAGATTATAGTAAAAATCATTTATCTGACGACATCGTCTGGATTATTCTGCTATTTATAGCAGTAGTCATTATCACTATAATTTTCATACGAGATTTACAAAGAATATTGGCACTTCCAGATTGGAGTATGAGAATTGATCAGTCCGGTATTTACTGCAATGATGAGACGGGAGAATTTTGTGTTGATTGGATGGACATAAAAAAGATAGTTCTTGTTCATACGCGTGATAGTATACTTAGCATGGAAGTCACAACCAACATCGGTAAACGTAAAGTGATAGATCTAAGTCTATGTAGTTTATATCCTTATCGCGTCCATAGATTGGCACGTATGTATTCATGTGGTAAATGTCAGGTCGTTGATAAAAACTCTCTAAAAGGATAACCATGATTCTCTTTCTAATTAGTCAAAAAATATCAGATAAGTAGTCAGGAGGCCGACCTTGTTTAGAAGGGCCGGCCTCTTTTAGTATGCTCGGCATGAGCATTGTCTAACGGGTGCAAGTCCCGAATAACCCGATTTATAGAGGGAACTCTATATCTCAAAGTCAACAAGGAAAAGACCGTAGTGTCGTATGTGCGAGGAGTGAGATACCTCGGCTACTCCTTTTATGTGCTGAAAGGCAAAGGCCAACTCGCGGTGCATCCCAAGTCCAAAGCCAAGATGAAGTCAAAGCTAAAAGAACAAGTCGCAGCAACGGATGGGGATATACCAAGAGAAAACAGAAGCTGAAAGAATACATACGAGGGTGGGTCGGCTATTATCACCTTGCCAATATGAAGCGTCTTCTGCTTGAAACAGACGAATGGTTAAGACGTAGAATACGCATGTGTATATGGAAAGCCTGGAAGAAAGTCAAGATAAAAGTGGCAAACCTCATTAGATGCGGTATTAATAAATCCAAGGCATATGAATGGGGTAATACTCGCAAAGGCTATTGGCGCATAGCTGACAGCTACATACGGCATAGAACCATAACAAACGAACATCTATGTAGGGCGGGGTATGCTACTTTAATGGGGTCGTATCTCGAATGGCACCCAAAATAGGAACCGCCGTATGCGGAACCGCATGTACAGTGGTGTGAGAGGTCGGAAAACGAAAGTAGGAAGAAAACTACTTCGTTTTCCTCCTACTCGATTGGAAATTGCGATCTACTGCCAGAAATGCCTACGGCCAGTTAGCCAGAGACCTGTACATCCATATTCGCGGCTGCCGACAGAAAGTTATGTAGGATTAGCAGACTCTTAAGTATGCAAAAACATTCATGCTCAGAACGCCAAATTATTGCCTGTCTGCAAGAACGGTTTATAGGTGCGGACCGATGTCCCGGAGATGGTGAGTGTTGTTCCAATTCAGGCTCTTGAAAGCATGAGTGGTTTGCCTATATTTTTTGCAGTTGGCGGGAACGGTCACGGCTGCCTAATGGCCATACGGTCAGGATGGTTGTTCCCAAGAATGGTTTTCCACATTGTGCGGGGAACAGCAAAGTGTGCTGCAAGTGCATATATGCCAGATTGCCGTTTCCGTCAATTACAGTGCCGTGCATGAGCATCCGCCACGACAGAGACTTTAAGACCAGGCTGGGGAACGACCGCAAGAACACTTATCGTAGAAACATTGAGGTCAAGTTATGGAAGGGAGACGTTGGCCATTGGCTGACATTGTTCTCCTCCACTTACCTTAGCCTCGATTGGCACATCAGAAGTGTGTTTCCTGTACCAATGACGTGTTATAGTCCATTTGGTACACAGGAAGCCCCTATGTGTACTTTCCTGATTTAGGTTGACTCGGGTTTATAGATTATTACAGGTATAAGTTGACTTATGGCGTACGTTTTCCGTCCCACACAAAATGCGATGTCACCGATCCATTTTCTACTCATGCGCATTTAGGCCGAAGTAGGTCATATCAATTATTGACTCCATTAAACAAACGGTAGAGTTTGATGGTGCGGACAGCCTCGGCGACATCATGGACGCGGAGGATGTCCGCACCGTTTTGTAGGGCGATGAAGTCGGCGACCTGTGTGGCAGGCAATGCGTCAGCCGGAGTGATGCCCAGAGGCCTGAACAGAAAGCTCTTGCGGGAAAGGCCCACGAGAATCTCTTTGCCGAACTCCTGAAGCACAGCCATCTCACGCAGCAGTTGCCAGTTCTGCTCCACGGTCTTGGCGAAACCGAAACCGGGATCCAGAATCCAATCCTCCACACCGTGCCTGTCCGCCTCTGCGGCGATCCCGACGAAGAACTCACGGACAGCCTCGGTGACATTATCATAGTCCGTGAGGTTCTGCATATTCTTAGGCGTCCCCCGAGTGTGCATCGCTATGTACGGCAGATGAAGCCGGCCAAGCAGCGACCACATCTCCTCACTTCCGCCGCTGACATCGTTCACGATGAACGGGCCGATGATGTCAAACGCACGACTGACAACCGCAGGTCTGAAAGTGTCGATTGAAATCTTTACCCCGGCATGCTCCGAAGCAAGGATATTCAAGGCCGGCTCAAGCCGCTTCCACTCCTCTTCCTCACTGATGGAGTCTGAGCCTGGGCGTGTCGAGCACGCTCCCAAATCAAGGATGTCCGCTCCCGACTCAAGCATATTCACAATCCTGCCCCGGAAAAGTTCCTCATCGAAGGTCCCGTCCGCCCGGAGGTTGCGGCTGCCTGCGAAAAAAGAGTCGTCGGTGAGGTTCACTATGCCCATCACCTGAATATTTCTGTCTGCCTTGTTTCCCATAATGACATTAATTTTGAACAAAAATAGACAAAAATTGAATATCTTTGTGATTCGGAATAAGTTTTGAGCATTGCTCAAGACCTCCATCAGAAAAATCAATCGTTATGCTGGTCGTTCTGGAAGGTTTGGACGGATCTGGGAAATCCACGCAAGTCAAGAAGTTGAAGGCGTATCTCGAAAAGATATGCCCGGAATTGGAATACATTCACTTTCCAAGATACGACGCGCCGGTCTATGGCGATCTGATCAGCCGGTTTCTGCGCGGGGATTTCGGAAGCAACGAGTCGGTTCACCCTCAACTGGTGGCCCTGCTGTTCGCCGAGGACAGGCACGGGGCGGCCCCCCAGATGAAGAAGACGCTGGCGGAAGGCGGATCGGTGCTGCTGGACAGGTACGTCTATTCCAACATCGCATACCAATGCGCCAAACTGAGCGCCCCTGAGGAAAGAGAGAACCTGCGCGAATGGATCTTCAACACTGAATATGGCGACTTCGGCCTCCCGAAGCCAGACTTGAATATATTCTTGGATGTTCCCATCACATTCGTCGAGAGCAGGTTGGACTCGGCGCGGACGGGAAAGGACAGGGAATATCTCCACGGCTCCCAGGATATTCACGAATCAGACATAGAGTTCCAGAAGCAGGTGCGGGCGATCTACAGGCAGCAGGTAGCGCTGGATCCGGATTTCATCAGAATAGACTGCTCGGACGAGTTCGGGGAGATGCTGCCGCCGGACGGGATATTCGCAAAGGTGAAGAAAGTTATTGACGAACATATCGAAGCAAAATGAACAACGTTTTCCTCTTCAGGCTGAGAAGGCTGTGCGCTTTTTTGATTGGTGTGGTGTTCCTGCTCGCGGGGATATTCAAACTGCTTGATCCGGTAGGAGCGGGTCTTGTGATGGAAGGGTATTTCAGATTCTTCCATGTAACGTTCCTGCTGCCAACCGCAAAGGCGACCGCCGTGGTTCTCGCGCTCGCGGAAGCCATCCTCGGTGCGGCGATGATCAGTGGCGTGTGGAGGAAACAGGTCGCAATCATAGCCACCGCTATGATTGTCTTCTTCACGGTGCTCACGTTGTTTTTGGCCATATTCAATCCGGTAAGCCTGACTGACTGCGGCTGCTTCGGAGAGGTGATCCACCTGACCAACTTCCAGACATTCCTTAAGAATCTGGTTCTGTTGGCTTTGGCGATGACAGCGTTCCTGCCGTTCAAGAATTTCGGCAAGAACAGGAAACGGAAATATGTCTCGTTCGGCATCGTGTCAGCCTCAATAATTCTCTTCACGGTCTATTCATTGACATCAATCCCACTGGTGGACTACACCGAGTTCACTCCTGGAAGCGAGTTGCTGGCTTCCATCGGAGATGACGATGAAGAGGACGTCTCCGGAAACTACAAATCCACTATCATCTACGAGAAGAACGGACAGGAGGGAGCCTTTGACCTCGACCGCCTTCCGGATTCGACCTGGACATACGTCCGCACGGAGACCATCCTGATCAACGGGGCGGACATCGAAGACAACAAGCCGGCGCTTTCGTTCACCGACTCATCGGGCAATTATCAAGACGAAAGAGCCACCTACGGCAACGTGCTCGCGGTTTCGGTCTATGACCCGGCCAAGGCCAACGGAACTTTCTGGACAAGGATAGCAGACGCTCTTGACGGGGCGAAGGCAGCCGGATTCACTCCCCTGCTGCTGGTTTCCTCGACAAAGGAGCAGTTCGACAAGTTGCCTGAGATTGTGCCGGATGCACACTCACGACTGGTTGGCTCGACATATTTCGCCGACAAGAAAACGCTTGTCACCCTCAACCGCTCCAACGGCGGCGCGACCTGGTTTAACGACGGCCAGCTGATCCGGAAATATTCACACGGCCGCATCCCGTCTGATGAGACTCTGCTTGAGATGACCGGTGACGATCCGACCGAAGAGATGCTGCGCTCCAGCACCAAAAGCCGCCTCCGTTTCCAGGGCTTTGCGCTCTACGTCTTCGCGCTTCTGCTGATACTCTAAAAGCATTGTTACCGGTCACTTCGACAGGCTCGGTGACCGATTGATTTATCAGAAGCCGGTGTAGTTCCACGGGGTGATGGCGCGAAGCTCTTCCTTTACGGAGTCGGCAACGTCGAGGGTGCTGATGAAGTCCTCGATGGTCTTCTCGTCGATGGCAGCGCCGGTGCGGGTGAGATTCTTGAGGGTCTCGTACGGATTCGGGTAGTTCTCCCTGCGAAGGATGGTCTGGATGGCCTCGGCGACCACCGCCCAGTTATGATGCAGTTCAGCGTCGATGGCCGGACGGTTCAGGATAAGCTTGCCGAGTCCTTTCTTCAATGACGCGAGGGCGATCATGCCGTGGGCCACAGGGACTCCGATGTTACGCTGAACGGTGGAGTCGGTCAGATCCCTTTGCAGTCTGGAGATCGGGAGCTTCATCGAAAGGAAAGTCAGCACGGCGTTGGCCATTCCAAGGTTACCTTCGGCGTTCTCGAAATCTATCGGATTTACCTTGTGAGGCATAGCCGAAGACCCAACCTCGTTCTTGGCGACCTGCTGCTGGAAATATTCCATCGAGATGTAGGTCCAGATGTCCCTGCACAGATCGATGAGAATAGTGTTGATGCGACGCAGGCAGTCGAAGATCGCCGCGAGATTGTCGTAGTGGTCTATCTGGGTTGTCGGGAAGGACCTCTTGAGACCAAGAGAGGCCACGAACCTGTCGGCGAACGCCGGCCAGTCGATGTCCGGGAAGGCGACCTTGTGGGCGTTCATATTGCCGGTCGCGCCGCCGAATTTGGCGGGCCAGGTCAGTTGGCCGAACTGGCGTAACTGCTCCTCAAGCCTTGAGACGAAAACCTGAAACTCTTTCCCGAGTCTTGTCGGGGTGGCCGGCTGGCCGTGTGTCCTGGCCAGCATCGGGACATCCTTCCACGCCTCGACATCGGCAGAAAGGATGGAAATCACCTCTTTCAGCGCGGGAATATATTCATTCTCAAGAGCTTCCTTAAGCATCAGCGGCTGTGAGGTGTTGTTGATGTCCTGGGAGGTCAGGCCGAAGTGGACGAACTCCTGCCAGCGGGATATTCCAAGAGCCTTGAATTTCTCTTTTATGAAATATTCAACGGCCTTGACATCGTGGTTGGTGATTTTCTCGATGTCCTTCACCTTCTGCGCGTCCTCCGGAGTCATCGATTGGTAGAGCTGGCGCAGGCGGGTGAACAATTCGTCACGGTTCATCCCGGTGCCTTCTCCGAAGTCGGCGAGCTGCGGCAGAGGAATCTCACAAAGGGTGATGAAATATTCCACTTCCACGCGTACGCGGTTGCGGATCAGGGCGAACTCGCTGAAATACTGTCTCAATGACGCGGTTTTGGCAGCATAGCGACCGTCAATCGGAGACACTGCCAGAAGAGAATGAAAGTCCATATTCAAGTAAAATTATTTTTCTATGATGTAAACGTCATCGCCAGGCTCGGCGAATCCGAAGTTCTCGCGGGCGAACCGTTCCAAGGAATCCTTGCTGTGGGTCAGGCCGTGAATCTGACGGTCCATATCCTTGATCTCGGCGCTGTACCTCTCGATCAGCTTTTCCTGATTGTGGATCTCGAGGCCGGCCCTGATCCAGCGGACGATGTTGTTTTGTCTGACAAATCCCACCATGACGAGGAAAATGGCGGTGACGCAAATGGCATAACGAACAAAAGAGCGCCTTTCAGCGTTCTTCCCATCCAAATCACGATTCCAGATGTCCCTGAACTTTCCCACTGCTTTAGAACAATATTTGTACAAAAATAGTTATTTTTGTAGAATTAAGGAAAATGAAAAGAATGGATTTCTCGAATTTTTCCAACGATAGTTTGAAATCATTAATATTCAAAAAGATATGAAACCTACACTTCTTGTACTTGCAGCCGGGATGGGCAGCCGTTACGGCGGACTAAAACAGATGGACGGCCTCGGCCCTAACGGCGAGACAATCATCGACTATTCAATCTACGACGCGGTCAACGCCGGCTTCGGCAAGGTCGTGTACATCGTCAGGGAATATTTCCGCGAGCAGTTCGAGCAGACCGTGAAGGATAAGTACAGCGGCATCACCTGCCCGGACGGCACTCCTCTTGAGTTCGATTTCGTGATCCAGGAACTGGACAAGATCCCTTCTCGGTTCAAACTCAATCCGGAGAGGCAGAAGCCTTGGGGAACCGCCCACGCCGTGCTGATGGCAAAAGATGTAATCCACGAGCCGTTCGCCGTGATCAACGGTGACGACTACTACGGCAAGGAGTCCTTCAAGATCCTCGGCGACTGGCTCAGGGCACACGAAGGCACCACCGGAACGTGCAGCATCGTCGGCTTCGAGCTTGACAACACCCTTTCTGAATATGGCAAGGTCTCACGCGGCATCTGCTACTACGACCAGGACCTTCACCTCACCGGCATCGCCGAGCACCTGAACATCGGCAAAGAGGCTGACGGCAAGGTCTATGGCGACAACTCCGTCAACGGCGAAACCCACGTCGAACTCGACGGCAAGGCGCTTTGCTCAATGAATATGTGGGGCTTCACACCGGATTACTTCCAGCTCAGCGAGGAAGTGTTCACCAGCTTCCTGGAGCAGAACATCAATGAATTGAAGAAGGAATATTACATCCCTTACGCCGTTGACATCCTGATGAAGGAGCGCGGCTACAAGTGCGAGGTTCTTTCCACCGACTCACACTGGTTCGGTGTGACCTACAAGGAGGACCGTCCGGGCGTAGTGGCCAAGTTCCAGGAACTCGTTGACAAGGGGGTTTATCCGACACCTCTCTGGAAGAAGTAATGTCTTTTCTCAGACCACGCAAGGTCGAGAAGAACTACGACCTTTTCTCCGGCTGCGCCTGGTACACTCCAGGCGTGGCCGGTGTTTTCGCTGTTCTGGGCTGGTTCCTGGCCGGGATGATACTCGGCAGCCTGATCAACATCGGACTGATGATATTCCTGCCGGGATTTCCGCTGTACTACAGCATGCTGATCGTCTATCCGGTGCAGTTCATTCCAGTGCTGATGTACGTGAGGCTCAGGAGTATGCGGAACTCGACATTCGACAGAGGCTACGCGTTGGACAGCAATCATTCCGGTCCCTGGGGAGGAGCGCTCACGGCCATCCTTATGGCTTTCGGCACAATAGCCCTGGCCTTGATGCTTGAGCCTCTGATGGCGTTGATGCCGGACATGGACGAAACCTTGGTCAAGACCATGGAGCAGTTGCTCGACGGGCCGCTTTGGGTCAGCCTGCTGAGCATGTGCGTTTTCGCTCCATTGCTTGAGGAATGGATGTGCAGGGGCATCGTGCTGAGGGGCCTTCTGAACTATTCCCGAAAGGGCGAACCGGGCGAGGACGGCAGCAGGAGGGGGATGAATCCCGCTCTTGCGATAGCCATCTCGGCGATCTTCTTCGCCACGATCCACGGCAACCTCTGGCAGGGAATCTCAGCGTTCATCCTCGGAAGCTTCTTCGGCTATGTCTATTACAAGACCGGCTCGCTGAAGCTCACGATGCTGATGCACTGTGTCAACAACACGGTCTCCGTGCTGTCCTCCAAGCTTCCGGCGTTCAAGGATTTGGGAGCCGACGCGAGTCTTATGGACATAATCCCGACTGGGATCTATGTGATCATATTCATTGTAAGCGCCGCTGTTTTGTTCCTGGCTGTCAGATATTTGTCAAAGATCAGCCTGAAATCCGTGCAGGGCAACTGTGACGTGATTCCAGGTGCTGATGACATCGATAATGGAGAAAATCTTTGACGATCCGGACACCGGTAGCGTTACAATCCGGAAAAATGTACGCTCCCGCAGGGTGACACTTCGCGTGAATCCCCGCAGGGGCGTTACCGTTACCATTCCTTACTTCGTTCCGTACAAGGCCGGACTGGAGTTCTTTCTGGCTAAAAAAAACTGGGTCATGAAGGTTCAGGAGCGGCAGCGCGAGCGAATCGGATCCGAGCATATTCCCACTCCGGAAGAAATAGAGGCATTGCGGAAAACGGCGAAAGAGGTTCTTCCCGCACGTCTTCATGAACTCGCGGCAAGATATTCATTTGAATATAATTCCGTCCGCATCAAGCACAACTCCTCGAACTGGGGAAGCTGCTCACGCAAAGGCAACATCAACCTTAACCTCAACCTCGTGCGCCTACCGGACGAGCTGCGGGACTATGTCATCCTCCACGAGCTCTGCCATCTCCGGCACCCCGACCACAGCCCCGCCTTCCACGCCCTCCTGGAGTCCCTCTGCCCCGGCCACCTCGCCAAGCAAAGGGCACTGCGCGGCTACCGGTTGTACTGACGAACGCAAGGACTATCCGGACATTCCTTGTGAAAATCCCATCTTAAAATTAAAAACACCTACGAATTATTCCTAACAAGAGTCAAGATTGTTCTTATCCTTACGCATCTTCCTATAAATCATAGTTGAAAAGATTGCAAAAATAAAGGCTGAAGCTAAAAGTAGCTTCGCACCATAAACGACATAAAGCACAAAACAAACTATCGAAACTATCAAACAGGAATAACAGACAAATCTCATAGCGAACAACTGACTAAGAAGCTGTTTAAATTAATTTATCAGAAACTTTGAGGGAATAAATTCAGGCAGTTTCAACGGATTTTCGAGGGAGATAGCGGTGCTATCTGACGAGAAAGCAGTAAGAAAATGACGAATTTAAACCTCAAAAGGACTTTCAAAGAAATTTTAAACAGCTTCTAAAAATATACCAATAATTCCCATCAACGTAACCAAGACCAAATCATGGCAATAGCGCCAACGATAGCAGCCGATCCAGGACTGCAGATAAGACCTATTCCGTAAAAGGTTGCATCGACAACCCTATTACGGCTATCTTCATCCAACTGTTTAGCCACATCGCTCCAAACCCTTGCGTCAGCTGGAGATCTTGTTTCTATACCATACATTATTTCCAATGAAGTATCAATTATAGTATCTCTACAAAGAGCCAATGAAGAACAAAAATTAATGACATCTTTCTGTTGGCCAGCATTTAGACTTTTAAACCAGTCTGATGCCATTATGAACGAAACCGATTTCTCATATCCGTTTGGTTCTTCACCATCAAAATCATAAAGAGTATTTCTCAAGATTTGCAAATATTCCGATGGGATAAAATCAAACATAGTATCATTATAAGACCTTGTATGATTAATTGACGGATAAGAAAAAGCATTTGGGTATATAACCGATATTGTCTCATCATAACGCGATGAATAAACCGACAAACTATCAAAAAATCCAGTATTACGGCAATCATCAATAATCGACTTTCTTAGAAATGAAAGTGCTTCGATATTCTGAGACAATATCAACTCCGAAGAGTTAGCCGAAGAAGGGATTACTTCATAAGTTTGATTACATCCTGACATAAACAGGACAAAGAGTGCCATAAATGAGGCAAATGACAATCTGATTTCTGTAAGCATAACTACATAGAATTAAAATAAACAATACTTCGGTAAAAAATTACCGCAGGAAAATTAAACATCGGAAGCCAGATATCTGGTTTCACTATAATTAAAAATACTGCCAATAACAATCGCCTGAGCGATTAATTTGCGTGTCTAGTCAACAACCGAACCCACAAGTTATTGACAAAAATATCAAAGAACTGGTTGTATAACTGCCCAAGTCGCTAAAGACCCCGAATAATTAACGAACTACTGTTTTGCCAAATATAAGAAAAATATTCGAATCATCAAAAAAAAGTTTTATTAAATCGAAAAAAAATCGTGTACAGTCCTCGATTCCGCCAACACAACTACGAATCGCTCCGCTCAGGGTGAGTCTATTGAGTATGAGCGTGTTCGCTCCGATCCTTGAGGAGTGGCTGTGCAGAGGTGTAGTGCTGAGGGGCCTTCTGAACTATTCCCGAAAGGGCGAACCGGGCGAGGACGGCAGCAGGAGGGGGATGAATCCCGCTCTTGCGATAGCCATCTCGGCGATCTTCTTCGCCACGATCCACGGCAACCTCTGGCAGGGAATCTCAGCGTTCATCCTCGGAAGCTTCTTCGGCTATGTCTATTACAAGACCGGCTCGCTGAAGCTCACGATGCTGATGCACTGTGTCAACAACACGGTCTCCGTGCTGTCCTCCAAGCTTCCGGCGTTCAAGGATTTGGGAGCCGACGCGAGTCTTATGGACATAATCCCGACTGGGATCTATGTGATCATATTCATTGTAAGCGCCGCTGTTTTGTTCCTGGCTGTCAGATATTTGTCAAAGATCAGCCTGAAATCCGTGCAGGGCAACTGTGACGTGATTCCAGGTGCTGATGACATCGATAATGGAGAAAATCTTTGACGATCCGGACACCGGTAGCGTTACAATCCGGAAAAATGTACGCTCCCGCAGGGTGACACTTCGCGTGAATCCCCGCAGGGGCGTTACCGTTACCATTCCTTACTTCGTTCCGTACAAGGCCGGACTGGAGTTCTTTCTGGCTAAAAAAAACTGGGTCATGAAGGTTCAGGAGCGGCAGCGCGAGCGAATCGGATCCGAGCATATTCCCACTCCGGAAGAAATAGAGGCATTGCGGAAAACGGCGAAAGAGGTTCTTCCCGCACGTCTTCATGAACTCGCGGCAAGATATTCATTTGAATATAATTCCGTCCGCATCAAGCACAACTCCTCGAACTGGGGAAGCTGCTCACGCAAAGGCAACATCAACCTTAACCTCAACCTCGTGCGCCTCCCGGACGAGCTGAGGGACTATGTAATCCTCCACGAGCTCTGCCATTTGAAGCGCCCCAACCACGGACCCCAGTTCCACGCCCTCCTCGAATCCCTCTGCCCCGACCATCTCGCCAAACAACGGGCCCTGCGCGGCTACCGGCTGTACTGAATTATCCTCCCCCAAGAGGGCTCTTCCAATCAGAATCTTTTTATTGGCAATAAAAAGATTTGGCAATATTTTTATACTGTGAATATAAATATTATATTTGCAGTGCTGATTAGAATGAGTTATGGACAAGGAGATTGACCTTCCCTGGAAAAGGTTGACACTTTTGGGTGGTTAAACTAGATTGTTTTA
>OIEN01001192.1_pt1 | contig 12400 bp, 10 predicted proteins | sample 1581741 | NCBI WGS metagenome assembly OIEN01 (sample SAMN01760944, study PRJEB22395) | human gut metagenome | reverse complement strand
GTGGCCTTGCCGATTGTGAACGGTGCCCCCTCCTGGGTGGTGGTCGGGAACTCCGCACGGCCCATCCTCATGTAGACGGGACCGTCGTAGTCCGCTATGGCCTTCGTGGCGGAATACGCCGCCCCGCAGGACGCGCCTATCCGCGCCTTCCATTACCGCCATTTTCAGGTCTATGGCGGGTATGGATATAGTCCCGCAGCCCACCGACTTACTTTCCTCGGCGCCTTCTTCCGGCTCATAGCCGGGAATCGAGCCCATGTCCTGCTCAAAGCCCGGCTCGTAGCCCTCGAAGGTCTCGTCCTCCTCTCCCTGCACCTCCGGTAGCTGCATATCTGGTATTTCCACGCTGCCTCCGCTCGCTTCTATCATGGCAATTATCTCCGCCTCTTTTGCCGCCCGCCTGTTGTCTATCACGCCGGGCCGCACCATAAAAAGCACGCCTATGGTCATCAAGAGAAGCATGAACACCACTAACATAACGGCTATTACCTTGCTATCCTTCATGTGCCGCCTCCATGCTTAAAACCAGGGCGCTATGTTCATATTGAACCAGCTATAACCCATGTCGATATAGGGCAAAAAGCCCATATCCATAAGCAGGCCGGCTATGACCCATAGAGCGGCAAGTATTCCTGCGGAGAGCGCTATGGCGGCAGCCAGCCTTCCCGCGCTCCACGGTCTTTTCTCCGCCTTGGCCAGAATAGGGATATCCGACGGCTGAACATCGGCCCGCTTTATCTCCGGCTGGGTTCTAGGCAGCTCTGGGGCGTTTGCATTCGTGGCAGTGTAGAACAGTCTTTCGCAGGATCGGCGCAGCATATCCGCCTGTATCTCCTCTGCCCTTTTGTAAAGCAGCGCCTCCACAGGATCTTTGCTGCTGGCCATTTTAACGGTGATATACAGGTCGATAAGCGCCTCCCTGAGCGCCTCTTTGGCCACCTCCTTATTCCCGGAGCGCTCCAAAAGCCGCAGGTATACCGGCTTTCCATAGGTCAATACCATCGTCCTGAAAGCCTCGTCATCTCCCGCTTTGATCCTGCATAGCAATTCCCTTGATTCCACTCTCTTCTTCCTCTGTTTATAATGTAATTTTCAAGAGTTTTATATCGATATTTTCTTAATTCTCTCATACTTTACATTTTTATGCAACTAATACATTGCGCCCCGCATTTTTTGTTCTCCCGTATTCACGATAAATTATAAACAGAAGGGCATGTCGCCGGTCTTGGGGGGGTATGTAAACTATAGTGGGAACACCGTTATTGTTGTGGTTATGGTCATGGCCGGGTACCCACGGTATATTCGGCGTAGGCGTAGCTGTAGGCTCTGGTTTCCCGCTGGGAGCAGGGCTCTCGCTGGGATTGGGGTTTGCCCACACGGCGTACAGGGTGGTATTCTTGCTTATTTTTATGCTTTCTCCGCCATGATAGCTTGCGGTCGTAGCATTCTTGTCGGTGCTCCATCCCTTAAAATCGTAGTTAGTTCTGGTGGGTTCCTTACTATTTACTGTAAAGGTAGCTTCTTTGCCACTTTCTACCGTCTGTGTCTGAGGCTATTGTAATATTTGTCGCCGATAATGGTAACCGTCCATGTCCAAGACATGTCTTTTGCAAACGCCACGCTCGGCAGCAGGCACAGCACCATGATAAGTGCCAGTGTCAATGTAAGTTATTCTTCCATATTATCCCCCTTCTTTTTAACACTATAAATATTATTTTATTGGATTTAGCATTTATATATATTCTTTGGGAAACAATATCAATAGTTTGTTTCTTAGGGGCGATAATACTGATGGACTGTATTTTAATACTAAAGGTACGCCGTCAACCTCCTCCCTCAGACTGCAACGATACCCCGGCCATGCCGGGGTATCGTCATTATTTATATTGGCTGAGTGGTTATTACTTCATAAAGGTGCCGGCCTTCATTTCCTCGATGTAGGCGTTATACTGATCCTTTATCTCCACAGGTACCAGGTCGCTTACCGCGCCGGCGGAAAGAGCGCCGTTCTCGAGGGTGCCGTAAATGACGTCGCCGCCCAGCTTGCCGGCCTCAACAGCCTCCATGCAGGAGCCTACCATGGCGGAGTTGTCCGTCACCTGAGAGCATATGATGCATTCGTTCTGGCCCAGCAGGTCAGCAGGCTGCGCTATGTCGAATACCTTTACGCTGCCCTGTGCGGCGTTGTACTCGTCTATGGCCTGACGTGCGCCGGAGTCAACGGCGGAAGCGTCGCCGAAGAATACGTCGGCTCCCTTGTCAATCATGGCCTTGGCGAACTCGATGCCCTTATCGCTGGCGGAGAAGGAGTTGGAGTATACTATGTCGAGCGTCTTGGCGGTCTTGCCTGCCTTTTCCGCAACGTAGGCGGCGGCCTCCTTATAGCCCTCATACTTGCCCTTGGTGGTGTCCAGCTCCATGCCTCCGATAAAGGCGATGGTGCCGGTCTCGGTCATAAGGCCCGCCAGAGCGCCGGCGATCCAGCCTATCTGTGTGGCGTTGGGCAGCAGGGAGGATACGTTGCCGTTCTCGGCCTTGGCGGGGGTATCAGCAGCGCCGTTGAGCAGGGCGAAAGCGATGTCGGGATACTCTGCGGCAGCCTGCAGTACGGCGTCGGTGTACTGATTGCCGGGAGCATAGATCATATCGTAGCCCAGAGTGCAGTAGGAATCGATAGTGTCAAAGTATGCGGACTGTTCAATGCTGTCGGATACGGCGGTTTCCCAGCCGTGCTTCTCTGCGGCATCCATCATGGCGTTGTAGCAGGACATGCCCCAGCCGCCATCGGAAATGCTGGAGTCGCAGATCATGGCTACTTTGTATACCTTGCCGTCCTTGGGGGCTTCGGCGGTCTCCGCGGTCTCGCCGGCGGTCTCTTCCGTTGCGGCGGGCTGGGCGGCCTCGGGCGCCTTGGCGCAGGCTGCCATTGAGAATACCATAGCGGCGACCAGCAGCATTGCTAAGAACTTTTTCATTTGTAATTCCTCCGTTTCGATTTTTTGTTTATATAACAGCCGCATGACCGGCTATTATGTCAGAGTTAGAGTTCTTCCTTGCGGTAAGGCTTGCCGCAGCTCTTGGGTCCGGCCTTCTTCATGCCTATTGCCGCGAGCACCACTACGGTAGCGATATAGGGTATCATCTGGAAGAACTGATAGGGTATGTTGTAGCTGCCCACCTGAAGGCGTATCTGCAATGCGTCGCAGAAGCCGAAGAAGAGGCAGGCTATCAGCACGCCGCCTGCGTTCCAGCGGCCGAATATTACCGCCGCCAGAGCTATGAAGCCACGGCCCGCGATATTGCCGTCAACATAGGTGGTGGTGTAGCAGGTGGTTAGGTAAGCGCCGCCGATGCCCGCGAGGGCGCCGCAGATAACGCTCGCCGTGTACTTTATGCCTATTACGTCAATGCCCAGCGTCGCGGCGGCCTTGGGGTATTCGCCCACCGCCTTGTAGTTCAGTCCGGACTTTGTCCTGTTGAAGTATATCACCGTGAATACTACCAGCAGGTACGCAAGGTATACCATGGGGGTCTGATCCAGAAACAGCTTCGCTATGAAGCCGTTGGCTGTGATGCCCATTCTGGAGGCAAGCGTTTCCATAAGGCTTACCTGCACCAGCTCAGAGCCCGCGCCGAAGTATACCCGGTATATAAAGGAGGCCAGCGCAGGGGCGAATATGTTTATTGCCATGCCGTACACTATCTGCTCTGCGCAGAGGGTTATGGTAGCGTAGGCGTATATCATGTTCACCAGTATGCCTGCGGCGGCGCCCGCCAGAACGCCCAGAAGGGGGTTGCCGGTTATAAGGCTCACAAGGAAGCCCACAAGGGAGCCTATGGAGGCCAAGCCTTCAAGGCCTATATGTACCAGGCCCGCCCGCTGGGAATACAGCTCTGCCAGCGCCAGGAATATGAGGGGCGTAGCCATTCTTACGCTCGCGAGGAGAAGATTTGATATGAATTCCCAGCTCATGCTACGCCACCTCCTTTTTCTTTGCGAATACCCTGTCGGTAAAGGCCTTGAACTCAGGCAGCTTTACCAGGGCAAGGCCCGCCACGGTAAACACTATCACCAGCGCCTGTATTATATCGGATACGCTGGTAGGCACGCCAGTAGCCGCCTGCATAGTGGTTGAGCCTACACGGAGGGCAGCGAAGAATATCGCTACAAGCATGGTAGCTATGGGGTGAAGCTGGCCTATCAGTGCCATGGATACGCCGTCAAAGCCATAACCTGCGGCGTAGCCGTTTATAAGGAAGAATTGGGTGCCGAGTATCTCCGCGCTGCCGCCCAGGCCCGCTATCATGCCGGATATGAGAAAGCTGAATAGAAAGTACTTTTCCACTGCGAAGCCGTTGAACTTGGCGGCGGTCATGTTGAAGCCCACCGCTCTGAGCCGGAAGCCCTTTGAGGTGTTGAACAGGAAATAGTAAACTATGAGGCCTACGGCTATGGCTATGATGAAGGCAGAGGTGGCGCGCAGTCCGAACAGCCTGGTAAGCCGCGTCCCGTCAGGCACCGCTATGGTTTGCGGGACAGAGCCGTCCCTCAGCCAATTCGTGAACAGTACTCCCATGAAAAGCGTGGCTATGTAGTTCATCATTATGGAGATTATCATCTCGTTCTGCCCTCTGTACACCTTCAGCACACCGGGTATCATCGCCCAAAGGCCGCCTGCCACGGCGCCGGCTATAAGGCATATTATTATGGCGGGCAGCCCGGTAAAGCCGCATTGGGTGGCTATCACGGTGCACACCACGGAGCCCATTATAAACTGGCCCTCGCCGCCCAGGTTGAACACGCCGCACTTATAGGCAAAGCAGGCGCAGAGGCCGGTGAATATCAGCGGGGTGGAGCGGGAGAGCGTGGTACCTATGTTCCTTACGCTGCCGAAGGCGCCCTTCCAGAGAGCCTGCAGCGCCACGGCAGGGTTCGCGCTCAGCGCCGCCATTATTATGCAGCCTATCAGGAACGCCAGTATTACGGATATTATGGGAACCAGCAGGCTTATCATCTTGGTGTTTTTCATGCCGTCCTCCTTACTTGCCCGCCATGGCAAGGCTTATCCCCTGTATGGGAGGGTTCTTGCCCGGGTATTCACCCATTACCTGCCCCTCGAACATGACCACTATCCTGTCCGAAACCTCCAGTATCTCGTCAAAGTCCGCGCTTATGAGCAGCACGCCGCAGCCCCTGTCCCGTGCCGCTATCATGCTGTCATGCACGAAGCGGGTAGCACCTATGTCAAGGCCGCGGGTAGGATGTACCGCCACCAGCAGGTCCGGGTTGCCCTCAAGCTCACGGGCCAGTATCACCTTCTGCTGGTTGCCGCCGGAAAGATTCCTTGCCTCCTGCTCCACGGATACGCAGCGTATGTCGTACTTTTCGCGCATCTCCTCGGCATAGCCCTTAATGGCCTTCTTTTTCAGAAGCAAGCCCTTTTTCTTTGAAAACTCCGGCTTTTCGGTGGACTTGAGCACTATATTGTCGCTTATGGACATACTGCCTATGAGCCCCATCTTGTTGCGGTCCTCAGGTATATGGGATACCCTCTCCTCTATAAAGCCCTCCGGCGAGAAAACGGCTATCTTTTTATTCTTAAGGTCCAGCTCGCCGCCCTCAGGAACAAGCACGCCGGTAACTATTTGGGCAAGCTGGCTCTGACCGTTGCCGTCCACGCCCGCTATGCCCACTATCTCGCCTCTTCCAACGGTGAGGCTGACTCCGTCGAGGCCGTTATGCTTGGAAGCCTTGCAGTAATCCACGTTTCTGAGCGCTATTACCGGTTCCCCCGGCTGCTCGATCTTTTCATAATGGGAGGGGGCCAGCTCCCTGCCTATCATAAGGTTCGCAAGCTCTTCGCCGGTAGTCTCGTCCCTGTTGAGGGTACATATGCTCCTGCCCGCCCGGAGTATGGTTACGCGGTCGGATATATGCAGCACCTCGCGCATCTTATGGCTTATGAATATTATGCTCTTTCCCTCGGCGGTAAGCTTGTTCATTACCTTGAACAGCCCTTCCACCTCTATGTCCGTCAGCGCGGCCGTGGGCTCGTCCAGCACCAGCAGCTCTGCGCCCCTGTACAGCGCCTTGAGTATCTCTACCCTTTGCTGAGCGCCTACCGCTATCTCGGTTATGGGCTTATCCAGCTCCACCTCAAGGCCGTACTGATCCGCCAGCTTCTGTATTTCCCTGCGGCGGGCGTCCTTGTCTATGAATATGCCCTTGGTGTTGCGGTCGCCCAGTATTATATTTTCCAGCACCGTCATGGCCTCCACCAGCATAAAATGCTGATGTACCATGCCTATGCCCTGCTTTACCGCCTGTGCAGGTGAATCTATACGCACCTTTTTGCCGTGTATGTATATGCTTCCCTCCGTAGGCTGGTAAAGGCCGAACAGCACGTTCATCAATGTGCTCTTTCCGGCGCCGTTCTCGCCCAGCAGAGTATGCACCTCGCCCTTGCGGACATCAAAGCTGATGTCCCGGTTCGCGTACATATCTCCAAAGCGCTTAGTAATATGTTCCATTCTTAGGATTTCTTCCATCGGCCCGACCCCTTCAGTATGTTTGATTCTTTGCCCTGACTGGCAGTATATTTATATTTTAAAAATGTGAATATAATCCGGTATTGCTGAAGCATGTAATCTAACAAATGATATTAATTCTACAAAAATTTTTAGCTATTGTCAATGCTTTGGCGCAATAGAAGGGCTTCTATTATCCCGATTTTGTAACCATGCTATATGATGCAGACATAAATGTTAATTCAGCAATGTAGATACCTTCATGACATATACATATCTTACACAGAAGCCCTGGATGGCACGCTTCCGCAGCCATGAAATATCTCTGGCATTTGATAAGGCCATAAGGGACATGGGCGGCGATATATGGTACAACACCGAGGTAACAAAGATAGACGTTAAAAACGGCGCGGTACGCGGCGTAGAGCTGGCGGACGGCACGTATATACCCTGCGAGCGGGTAATATCCAACCTGATGCCCACGGTGGTATTCGACAGGATGATAGATAAGAGCGAGGTGCCGGAGCGTGAGCGCAAGCTGATGAACGCGAGAAAGCTGGCACAGAGCGCCTTTACAGTATATTTGGGATTGGATATACCCTATGAGCAGCTTGGCTTCAAGGCATACGATACATTCGTCCGCTCTACCGGCGATACCCTTTCGCAGTACGAAAGCGCGGCGACCATAGAGGGGCACAAGGATTACTGCGTGACCATAATCAACGAGGCAATACCAGACTGCACGCCGGAGGGCACCTGCATGGTGCAGTTCGCAAAATTCTACACGGAGGACGCATTCGCAAACGTAACCGAAGAGGAGTACTTCAAGCTAAAGGACAGAATAGCGGAGGAATGCGTGACCCACTTTGAAAAGCTGACGGGCATAGACCTGCGCAGCCATATTGAAGAAATAGTAGTGGCGTCTCCCGTTACCTGGGCGCGGTATCTGGGCACGCCTCAGGGCGACGTATACGGCTACGCCTGCGGCACATGGGACGGCATGTTTCCAAGGGTGCAGAGCGGGTACAAGCTGGACTATACCATAAAGGGGCTTCGTTTCTGCGGCGGCCACGGCACGCAGATGGACGGCTACTCACAGGCGTACCTCTCCGGCGCAGAGCAGGCGCGCTATACGCTTCTCGACATTAAGGAGGGCAAGTAAAATGGCAAAATACAATTACGATAAGTCGACCCTTAAGGGCCTGGGCGTAGGTGCGTTTTTGAGCGAGGTAAAGGTGCGCGAGGCGCACATCGCCGCCGGGGACGAAATGCCCCAGTCTGTATTCAATTCCAACATACTGGCTGAAAAGCTGCACCCCGAAAAGCAGTGCGTAAAGATAGCCAAGGTAGTGGATCACGATGACGCCAGGAGCTATACCCTTGTGCCGGATACCTCCCGGGGAACGGAAGGCATGGCGTACTTCAGGGCAGGCCAGTACGTGGCGGTGGAGCTTAACATAGAGGGCGCAAGGCTGTTCAAGCCCTATTCCATCTGCTCCGGGCCAAAGGATGCGCCGAACGGCAGCTATACCTTGACAATCCGCCGCTCAAAGGGCGGATATGCCTCGGAATACATACTTGACAACTGGAAAGAGGGGGATCAGGTTACCATTTCCGGCCCTCAGGGGGACTTCTACTATCAGGGCCTCAGGGGCGCGAAGCATGCGGTAGCCATGGCTGGCGGCAGCGGCATAACCCCGTTTTACTCCATGGCCTGCGCCGTTGCGGACGGCATAGAGGATTTTGACATTACCATACTCTACGGCAGCCGCACGAAGGATACCATACTGCTAAAGGAGGAGCTGGAGGCGGTAGCCGCCCGCTCAAACAGCAGGGTAAAGGTAGTACACGTACTGTCCGACGAAGCAGCCGAGGGCTATGAGCATGGCTTCATCACGGCGGAGCTTATTAAAAAATACGCCGGCGAAGAGGACTATTCACTGTTTCTCTGCGGCCCGAAGGCAATGTACGGTTTCGCGGATAAGCAGATAGCGGAGCTGAGTCTGCCCAGAAGGCGCGCCCGCAAGGAGCTGTACGGCGAGTACGGCGATCCCGCCCGCGACGCAAGTTACCCCAAGGAAAACCAGGGCAAGAGCTTTTCCCTGACCGTAAGCATACGGGGCGAAAAGCAGACCATAAGCTGCCGGGCAAACCAGACGCTGCTCTCAGCCATGGAGCAGGCGGGCATAAAGGCTCCCTCCCGTTGCCGCAGCGGTCAGTGCGGCTGGTGCCATTCCAGGCTTGTTTCAGGCGAGGTGTTTATCCCCGACGAGGCGGACGGGCGCAGGGAGGCGGACAAGAAATTCGGCTGGATACACCCCTGCTGCACGTATCCGCTCAGCGATATAGAGCTGGATGTTTCTGCGATAATGTAAAGGAGGATCTGCTGTGAAATACAGAAAAAAGGCCACTATACTGCTGGCAGCCTTTATTATACTGTCTTTTGTATGCATGGCGATAGCCAACGGAATACAGACCGACGGCGGCAAGGTTGCCATAGAGGACGGCAGCATAGAAACGGATCTGGGCACGCTTACATATAAGCTGTATAAGTCCGAAACGGCAAGCGAACAGCAGCCCGCCCCCGGCCTGCTGCTGCTCCACGGATACCAGAACGACCACGAGACCAGCGGCGCATACGCCATAGAGATGGCGCGGCGGGGCGCGGTAGTGCTGGCGCTCATGTACGTAATGCTGCTATTATGCGAGGCGGCCTTTGACCTGGACTACAGGTTCGTATGGCCCTTCTTCAAGAGCTTCACCGGCGAGCGGGTGCTGCAGTTCTTGGTATACCTGCCCATATTCGCCCTGTTCTTCCTGCTCAACAACAGCAAGATATTCGCCCAGATGCGTACTCCCGCCGCGAATAAGCCCGGCTTTGGCGGCTTCATGTCCTGCTGGTGGCGCAATGCCCTCTGTATGGCGAAGCGCACACGGAACATTCTGACGATAACGAAGAGACTCTGGATCCTCCAATTATATTGGATATATGCCATGCTCATGTTAAAGCTTATCTTGCGCCGGATTATTTGCACCTGTCCTGATACTCTGAGGGAGTGACGCCGACTATCTTGCGGAACATGCTGGAAAAATAGGCGATATCCCTGTACCCCACCTGTTCGGCCACCTCGTATATTTTTACCCGGCAGTCCCGGAGGAGCTGCATGGCTACGTGCATGCGGTACTGGGATAGATACTCCATCAGGGTGTAGTTTGTCTCTTTTTTGAATATATGGCAAAGGTAGCCCTCGCTTATGCCTGCGTTTGCGGCTATGGAGCCAACGCCTATGTCCGGGTCGTTGTAGTGACCCGCAATGTAGGCGAGGGACTCCATTACGTACTTGCTCTTGTCGCCTTTCTTGAGCTGAAGGGCGGGTAGAGATTCCGCGGCGTTGCCCTGCCGGGCCATGAGGCGGGAATGTATGGAGACTATCACCTGCTCCAGTTCGCCATCGTGGAAGGGCTTGAGAAGGTAGTCCGCCGCGCCGTAATGCAGCGCGTTTTGGGCGTACTCAAAGTCGCTGTAGGCAGTGAGTATTATCACCTCGGACTTGCAGCCGGCCTCCCTAAGCCGCTTGAGCATCTCGATGCCGTCCATCTTAGGCATGCGTATGTCGGTTATGATGATGTTGGGCTGGAATTTCAGCGCCGCGTCGTAGCCCTCCTCGCCGTTGGCCGCCTCGCCTACCACGAAGCAGTCCAGCGCCGTCCAGTCTACCGACAGCACAATGCCCCGGCGCACATATGGCTCATCTTCCACAACGAGAACTTTAAGCATCTGTTTCCCTCCTTGTGATGGGCAGCAGCGCGTAGACTGTAGCGCCGCCCTCCGGATTATTCCTGAGGTGAAGCCCGAAATCGGTCCCGTAGTATTTCTTGAGTATAAGGTTTACGTTGTACAGGCCAAGCCGCCCCTCGCGGGCAGGGCCATCCTGTGCAAAGCGCCGTATCACCTCGTCGGGTATGCCGCTGCCGTCGTCGGATACGGCTATCCTGAGCAGGCTGCCGGGCTGCTCCGATACGGAGAGGACTATGCTGCCGTTGTCCCGGTCGGCAAGGCCGTGAAGTATGGCGTTTTCCACAAGGGGCTGGAGTATGAGCTTTGGGACTATACAGTCAATGTATTTCTCATGGCCCCTTGCTGCATAGGTAAAGCGTCCGGGGAAGCGTATGCGTTGTATGCGTATGTAGCGGTTCAGAAGCTCCAACTCGTCCCCAAGTAGAACGAATTCATCTGTAGATATGCAGGCCCGCAGTATGTCCGCAAGATCCATGGATATGTTGGATATTTCGGGCACACCGTTCATCTTGCCTATCCACTTCATCGTGTCCAGCGTGTTGCAGAGGAAGTGAGGGTTCAGCTGTGCCTGCATCATGCGTATCTGAGCCTCATCCAGGTCCCGCTGACCCTGTATAAGTTTATCCATGTAGGTTTTGAGGCGCTCTACCATGTTGTCGAAGTTGTCCGCGAGCTGCCCCAATTCGTCGCTGCGGTGAAGGTTTACGCGGGTATCCAGGCTGCCCTTTTCCACCTCCGCCATGGCGGAGGTTATCTTGCCTATGGGGTCTGAAAGCTGTCTGCTCAGGTTGAAGGAGACGAACACGCAGAGGGCTATGCTGCCGAGGACGAGAAATGAGGCCACTGTCCTCAGAAGTCTCGTTGTGTCCCGGGTGAATGCCTTTGGCTGGCGAAGTATTATATACAGGCCGCTTGTGGGCTCGTGGCGCATGTAGTAGTTGTACTCGTCGGAGGATACGGGGGTGTTGCTGAGCATTGCGGAACGCAGCGCGGGCACGGGGGAATCAGTTTCCGCCGGACGGGAGCAGTATATGGTGCGCATGAAGGCGTCGGTAATGTAGAGGGTGTTGCGGCTGCCGAACTTGCCCTCCAAAAGCTCCTGCAGATTGTCTTCGGAAAGGTTCGCAACGAAGTAGCCAACCGCATCGCCCGAGTTGTTCACGATGCTCCGGGCGGCGTACAGCACCGCATCCCGGTCTGGGTAGCTGAATGCGTCTGCCCCCCGGAACACAAGCTCCCCGTGGTGACTTGCCGCCGCAAGGAGTATGCCCCAGTTTGTAGGCAGGGTGCGTGAGTGCCCTGCGCTGGAGGTAGAGTATTGCAAAGCGCCGTTGGTGTCGTAAAGGTAAAATTGCACATAGTCCCGAAGGCCGCTTGTGGCGTTGTACAGCTCGTAGTATGTCTGCTGTGGGAACGCCCCGCCGCCTGACATGGCGTTTATCACGAGAGAATTGCGGTTGAGCTTTGAGCCTATCTTTTCGGTGGAATCTCGCAGGTCGCTGATGGAAGAGGATACTACGGATATAAGCGTATCCGCCTCCTGCCGTGCGCTGTCCTCCATGCGGGAGCTGAATACTATGAGCAGCAGCGAGCTGCACAGCATGAGCGTGGTGAGGGTGGTGAAAAGCATTGAAGAAAACAGCTTTTCCCTGAATGTTCCGCGGGTAAATATAAGCTTCATCTGCCCGCCTCCTGTTCCATCAGGGCGGACCAGCGCTCCAGCATATGGTCGTGGTTTTCGCTTGCCCAGGATACGCTGTAGTCTATCAGGGCTATGTCTTCAAGGGGAGAAAGCTCCTTCTGCCGCTGTATGTCGCTGCACACGGGCCGCCTGTAAAACTGTTGGGCAAGCCTTTCCTGAGCGCCGCGGCTCAGCACAAAGTCGAGAAACAGCTTGGCGTTGTCCTCGTGTGGTGCGCCTTTTATCAGGGCGCTGCCGTCGGGTACGGCGCTGGTGCCCTCGGCGGGGTACAGAAGCTTTATGTCGTACCCCTCAGCTATGCGCTTCATGGCTGTTTCTTCGAGGGTGATTCCTAAAAAGCAGGTGCTGTCGGCAACCGCCTTTACCACGTC